>Ga0209645_1001023_pt1 | contig 14193 bp, 8 predicted proteins | sample ETNvirenome_6_30_FD_184070 | JGI IMG/M metagenome (GOLD analysis project Ga0209645, IMG submission 184070) | Marine viral communities from the Pacific Ocean - ETNP_6_30 (SPAdes) (version 2) | ecosystem: Environmental > Aquatic > Marine > Oceanic | place: Pacific Ocean | collected 2013-06-19
AATAAAATCTTCGATGGTTTTTGTTGTGGACTGCCCATTGGTTCTCTCATAGAATACTACTTCTTTACAGTACTCCTCCCCAATTATTTTTTTGCCCTTCCAATCAGATCCTTTTACCATAACATCTGGTTCATACTGTCGTATTATATCAAGTAATTCTTGATCTGTATCAAAGACCTGGACACTGTTGACAGGCTTCAACATAGACATTATATATTTACGTGTTGACAAATTGTTAAAGGGTCTTCCTTTCCCCTTGTTATACTCAATACGCCTATCTGTGTCAATAGCTACAAGCAATCGACCCCCTAGTAAACTAGCAAAATCAAGGAGATCTAAGTGTCCAGAATGCAGTACATCGAATGCACCATTAACAAAAACTTTTTTCATAAGGCAGTAATCCAATATGTCCAGATTTAAACATATTATTGATCAGGAACCAAGTCAACAACCTCAACAAGAACTACCCCCTGATTGGCCTAAAGTCTTTCCTAAGTCTATCGTAGGCTTAGATAGAGATGGTGTAATAAACGTTAACAGAGATCATTACATCACAGATCCTGATGACTTTGAGGTGTACCCTGAGTCCCTAGCAGCTATCCATAAGTTACGTATTAAAGGTTACAAAGTTGTTATACTAACTAATCAGGGTGGTGTTATTAAAGGACTACAGACACATGAACAAGTAGAGGCAGTACATCAACGTATGTTTCAAATATTTGGGAATGCAGGTATTTATAGTGTTGATGGTTTATTTTATTCTGAATCATCTCTCAAAGAAGACTGCTATGCTAAACCTAATATTGGTATGTTTCACAGAGCAGAGAAAGAAATATTTGGAGGTAAGACTCGATTCAAAGATAAAGGGTTTTACGTAGGTGATAAGATGTCTGATCTTAAAGCTGCTGAAAGAATTGGTGCTACCCCAATCTTAGTTCGTACTGGTCATGGGGTAAGCACTGAAAAAGAATTGTCAAAATTCTCAAAAGAGAAGTTAAGAAAGAAGACTAAAGTTTTTGACAACCTTCTTCAATTTGTGGAGAGGCTACCTTAAGCAGCCTCTTCTTGTACCTCTTCTTCTTTGACTGCTGAATCATTTTCAGAATATTCTACTAGTATTCCTTTTTCTGGTAGATACAAGTAGTTAATATCTGAGTTTTTAATAGTTGTCATTGCATCATCTAACGTTTCAATTAGAGGCTGACCTGCTAAATTAAAACTGGTGTTAAACAATATAGGAATACCAGTAATTTTTCTAAACTCATCAATCAGAGTATGGTAGTTTTTATTCTGTTCTTTAGTAACAGTTTGAATACGACAAGTACCATCTACGTGTGTGATAGCAGGACACTCTCCATGCTTCTCTAATTTGAAGTCCATTGCATACATCATGTATGGAGACTCTTCCATTCCATATGTATCAAACCACTCCTCAAAGTATTCCTGCATCATAGAACCTGCAAAAGGTCTGAACCACTCACGTCCTTTTACTTTATTGACTACATCCTTACCCTGTGGGTCTGTGGGATCATACAATATAGAACGATTACCTAGTGCTCTTGGTCCTGCCTCAGAACGTCCTTGATACAAGGCTACAATATTCTTTTCAGAAATAAGCTTTGCTACATCAGCAGGTTTTACTTTCTTTGTTTTAATATTACCAAAGTCGTAAGACTCTTCACGTTCTGGACCAAGGTATAAAGTCTTTAGTGGACGAATAGTCTTATCTTTTGTTTCATTGTAGTAGACTAGTTGAGCTAATCCAATAGCTGTTCCACCATCATGGGAAATAGGATCAACATAAATATTAAGATCAGGAAAACGTTTTTTATAGTAGTAGTTTGCTACACAATTAAGACCATATCCTCCTGCTATAACGATGTTCTTTTTACCAGTTAACTTTACAGCTTTTTCAATTAAATCCCCTACAAGTTGTTGAGTTTCTTCTTGAACAGCCCAAGCTAAATTTTTAGCTGCATCTGTTACTTTATTAGAATCACGATGCCAAGCACGAGGATCTTCTTTTAAAGTAAGATAAGGGTGACGTTTGTGATCTACAATTGCACCTGCAGGATAGTGAGGAAGAAAGACGTTTTTGTTTCCTCTGTTATTGAAGAAAAGACTAGGAATCATTTCATCATATGTACCATATGGTGCAAGACCCATAGTTTTACCTGCTTCAATAAAACCAAATCCAAGGTAATCAGAAACTGCTTCATAAGCTTTTACTATTGTAATGGCATTGTCCATTGCGAGGTGGTCTTCGTAAACTGGCTGAGTATCAAAGTTACCACCATATGATTGAAACAAAGATTTTATCCCTTCTTTGTAGTCACAAGAAAAAATAGTTTCTGTTTCAAATCCAGGATTTTTACGAGTACCAGGCTCACCATCGTGAATTTCATGTCTACTTCCTGAACCATCTACAATAACAGCAGCAGCATCTTCAAACCCTGAGTTGTAAAAGGCTGCAGCAGCATGGCCCATATGGTGTACATGACCTAAATTTGCTACTTTAATTCCTGGATTAAACTTCCTAATTAGAGCAGTGTAAGGGTCTTCTCCTGTCCAAGGTAGTTGAGGAAACTCTTGTTGTGTTCCTCCTAGAACGAGTAGATCAATAGGGTACTTAAGAATTGCTTCTAACATTCCTTTAAAAGGATTGCCATCATACTTACTACGAGAAAGCCTTTCCTCTTCAATGTAAAATTCTAAGTTGCCATCTACTAGAAGAGCAGCAGAACCATTGTGGCCTGGGTTAATTGCTAAGATATTCATGTTACTTCACCTTCTTTTCGATATCTTTTACGATGTTAGCATACATACTATTTATTTCTTCGTCTGTAAACTCTACAGTAGCTTCATTTACACGATCTGCTAAATGACCTTCAAGACCAGAGATACGAATAGGTGAATATTTTTTCTGAATATCCTTTTCTATTATGTTAAAATAATTAGGGTAACTAGTATTTACTGCAAATGTAGATCCAATAATTACAGTTCCAGGTTTATTTAGTGCTCTAGCCATGTGCTGACCTACAGAGTCACAGCCAATAAAGTAATCTGCTGCATCTATAAATGCTGTCCACATACGTAAGTCTGCTTCAGGCTTCATTGTGTATGTGTCTTCAGGTATCCAGAAGTTCTTTTCAGCAAACAAAATAAGATTATACTTAGTAGCTAATTTCTTTACTAGTTTAAGGTAAGTCTCTGGATTAATAGAACGAGAAGACTGATCTAGTATAACATTATCCTGTGGCTTTTCCATTGATCGACCAAAGGGTTGAATTACAATAGTCTTTTGTTTTTGTTGTTGTTGTTTAGTTTGCTGCATAAAGTTAGCAGCCTGTAACTCCTCATTCTTATTTGTTACCAAGACAGGAGGTGTTAGATCAGAGTGATCATCAGTCTCGTTAATCAAGTAATCAAATGCTTCAGCAAGAGATTTTTCTTGTTTGTAGTATCCAGGAACTCTGTAGGGTTCAGGGGAAAGAACTTTGTCAGCATCTAAAAAGAATTGTTCAAAGGCTCCCTTTTGATCTGGGTTAAATACTTTGTCGTGTAATTCTGGTATACCCCAGTAAAGAGTGTCCCAACCATGAACCATAATCCTAAAGTCTTGGTTCTTCTTTGAGTGTTTGATTAGGGCAGGTATTGCTGCAATAGCACGTCCTGCACCTCCATCAATCATAAAAACAGTTTTCATAGTCTTCTTCTTTTTATTATTATTATCTTTACAGGGCCATGACAGCCCTGGTGAATTTTATCATATAGCTAGTGTGTTAGCAACACTGTATTACATCTTCGTTCCAAAGCCTACTAAATCTTGAGTTAGCATCTTCTCCTGCGTTTGCTTTAACCCACTTATAAAAGAAAGGCTCTCCAGATCCATCTACGTGATAAGGTCTTGATACGACAGGTGATCTGTCTTGAATAAATCTAGATACGTATCTCTTTGAGGTTTCGTTAGAATCTAAATGGCAGGGTTTTATGTTATCTATAATTGATTGACAGAGGCAGTATGGACCCTGACCTGTACCCCCAAAGTTAACAGTACGTTTAAATAAACAACAGAATTTTACAGCACACCAAGCATTTGCAGTGTGACCTGTAGCTATACAGCAACAGAAGTAAACACAACAACAGTCATGCCAAATTTTAAATTCTTTGTTACCCCTATTGCAATCGCAAGTTCCATAGACATGGCAAACAAAACAGTTGTTAGTAGGTGATATTTTTACACAAGGGTGCATAAAATGTCTGTTTCCAAATGCACAACAAATCATACACTTGTGGCAAGCATCTCCTGCAGTAGCAACAGCAAAGGTTGGTACTCCACCCTTTTCTGGGAAGAACCATTGGTTCATCCAACAAGCTAGGTATGTATCGTTTCTCCATCCTATACACTCTAAAGGAGTTGAATAAGGAACCCTTGCAATTCGAAGAAAACCAGGTTGAATACACATGTAGGTACAGCACATAAACTCTAGATTACATGCTTGACCTGTACAAGACCAGTAGAAAGTAGTCTCACTTTGATTACACTGAGCACATACAAGCTCACCACCAAAGTTTGACATTGTAAGGTTTACACCACCTAGGTCTGTACAACCACTCTCAATCCAGTACTGGTAAGTTCCATAAGGAACTGCTGAAATAAAATTACCACCATCAAAAGAATTAGAGTTACAAACAGTAGAATAAGGTTTACAAGCTTTCCAAAAGTTGTATCGAGTACATCTTTGTTCAAGGGGTGTATCACAACAGTTATTATTTCTTACAACAGGATAATTACAGTTAAGTCTTTCCATTTCACAAATAGGAGCAGGAAAGAAAGTATTTACTTTAGAAATACAATCATTGTGAATATCATAACAAATAGCACCTACCCAGTAAAATCCTGAACCACAATTACAACCTGGTGCTGTATCATGTGAAAAACCTCTGATCATAACAATGTGATCATTTGCTTTATTTATGTATGTATGATTTTCAGTACCATTACCAGGGGGTAAAAATCCAAAGCAACCATGAACCTGAGAGCCTTTCATGAGTACATGACCAAGGCAATGAACAGATAAACTTTGAAAGATACAACCTGTAATAGCACAGACACAACAGGCTAGACAACAATGATTTCTTGTTGAGTCACATTTACCCATTAAGAAACAATACTCAGGAATACTTGCACCACACTGGCATATATAACATGGACCTGCTCCATAGAGGAGGGCAAACTTTCTCCAATCACAGCCCATAGTCAGTTTAAAGAGGTTAGTACTTCTTTCAATTAATTCTTTACAGCAGTCAAAAATTGTAAATTTTAAATTATTTGCACAAAAATTGTGGAAGATAGCTTTACGAGTACACACATGACTCCAAGCATTCCATGAAAAATCTTCAAATGTTTGATTGCTTGGACCACAGTTATAAAAAGAGTAAGCATTATTGCACCATACGTTACCCATTGTATCTTCAGGTGGACGAGGGGCATTAAAGCCTATATTAACAAATGAAGGATCAGCAACTACAGTTTGATTTTGAGGAAAACAACTACTTCCTTTTACACATCCCATACAACACATAACAGTAGGAAAACAGAGACAACAGGCTCCATAAAAACAATCATAACAGGCAGTTACCCTATTGATTCTGGCATAGTATGGACGTTTAAAACAGGACCAACAAGTTGGAGATGAAGTGTTTTGATTGTCAATTTTACAACAACACGCAGCAGTACCATTGTTTGAAAGATTTTCAAGTTTAACAAAGTGAATATAACAACCATCTCTTGATAAGAACCATAGCCTACAGTTATTTGTACCTGCATACAAATCGTGTGGAGCAGCAAAACACACACAGCACTGCTCAAATCCTCGTGTTGCAGTAATTGCAAATTGATTACAACCTAAATCAGGAGCTTTACAAGTTAAACCATCAGAATGAGTGCAAATAGTTTTTGAGAAGGCTTGTCTGTCAGTTACATTACTGCCTCCATATACGTCTGTTTTTTTGTTAAAAAATTCAAAAATACCATGTGTACAGACACAGAAAAATTTACAGCAACAGCACCAAACACTTGCAAGACTATGACACAGGCAACAAAACATACAACCATTGTTGTAAAATGTTTGGCAAGGGCATATATTCATACATAAATCTAGAATTTGGTTAGAATTACCAACTCGATACCAGTTATAGAATTTAGAACCACTGGAATGATGTTCCCATCCCCAACAACATATTTCTTCTGCTCCTGTACCATACGTATCACTTGTGACTATAAATGTCATACCACATTTTAAATTAGAGGAAGCTCTTGGAAAACAAGCTATGGGTGCTCGTATTCCTGGTATAGCACCATACTTTGTAAAACCTTGATACCTATAATGAGAAAAGGTCTTATAGGGGTGTCTAAGACTAGCACAACAACAGCAAGCCCTCACCTTTGGATCTTGTCCATGAGATGAAGTAACACCACCCTTTCGATTTATAAAAAATTGTTCGTAATGTCTTTGATCAGTGCAATTTGGAAAAAATCCAAAAGGACCAAAATTACAAAGTGAATGGTACATTTGGGCAGTGACGCCATCGTACCCACTAGTAATTTGAGTTATGGGAAAACACAGCCCTGCACAAGCAAAAGTACATGTAAAACTTCCTCTAAACCTAACTGATGGTGCTCTATAATTACTTAGAAAACACATTGTTCCTGGATCAGATACAGTACAGTATTGCTGATCACCTTCTACATACGCAGGTATAGTACAACCATCATATCTACACCTAGTATTTATGTCTGGTGCATAACACTCAGCAGCAAAACAATTTGTACCTGGCATAATACACGAGAGAGACGTTGGTGGGCCACCATGATTACAGCACCTAAAACAACGACAGGTAAACCCATCAATAGTTGTCATGGACATAGCTATCCAGGCTTCAGTATCACTTGTTGTAATATCATCAACCTCTAAAGCACCAGAACCACCAACTGCACTCCAAGCACTACCATCATAAGAAATAAGAGAACCTAAGTCTGTATCAAAATAAATAGAACCAGTAGCAGGAGAACCTGGTCTACTGGCTGTATTTCCTGATGGTGCATCCATCCTTGAACTAGCAGTTATACAACAAGAGGTTACACAACAAGCACAAACGTTTCTGCTGTTGTCAACAACTGTGGTTCCATTAATCTTATATGCCATAATTTATTCCTATTCTCAGTCTAAAGACTATCGTGAATATTACACCCATGCAGTACCATTGTAAGAAACTACTGTTCCTTCATCTGTATCAAAAAATATGTGACCTGTATTTGGTGAGCTAGGTCTTTGGGCTGTCGAACCAGAAGGCAAAGTCAAAACGTTTGCTGTAACTATTGTGCCTTGCACTGAAGGTGTCCCAGAAGGGATGTTCTTGCTGTCATCTATTACAGTTGTGCCACTAACCTTTAGAGCCATTCTCTAATTCCTCTACTTTGTCTTGTAAACATTTTACAGTTTCAATAAGGACACCAACCAGACCATTGTAGTTGACTGACTTGAAACCTTCCTCATCTTCTGTGACAAGTTCTGGAAGTACTTCCTCAACCTCTTGAGCAACAACACCAAGTGTGTACTTACCAGAGTCTTTCCAGTTATAGTTGACACCCCTGATCTGACCAATCTTACAGTAAGCATTCTCTACTGTAGTTATGTTGTCCTTGCATCTGCAGTCAGAAGTAGCATTAATGTCAGGAGCTACGACACAGGTAGTGCCACATACAATGGGAGATACAACACAGCTACTACCACAAATTTTTGGTGAGTGTGTACAACATGCAGCCATCAGACAGGTTGCTGCACATACGATTCCTGTTGAGTATAAAAATGATCCTTTAACACAAGTGGTTCCACATATACATGTAGCTGCAACATAAGGTGAGTTGACTGATGTACTACCACAAATAATAGGAGAACAAACTTTTGTATCTGCATAGAGACAGTTAGCACAAAAATCAACTGCTAAAGATCCAGTTGACGCAGCTTTACCTGATAAGCAGGTAGCTAGTCCATCAACGTTAGATACTGTGTGATTATGACTATCATCTGCTACTGCAACTGTCAAGTTTACATTACCAGATCCATCAATAGAAGCAGAGCCTGTAGCATCCCCACAAATACAAAGTGTTCTAGCTGCAGCCCAAGCACTTGCTGTGGCTGCATTACCAGAGGTGTTCTGGTTTCCTGCAGTGTTAACACCTGGTAGGTTTATGTTAGCTGAACCATTGAAAGAAACACCCCCAATAGTTCGAGCATTTTGTAAACAAGTAGCTGTTGTAGCATTACCTGTTACAGCACCAGTAACATTACCAGTAACATTCCCAGTAACGTTTCCTGTAAGATTGCCTGTTACATTTCCTGTAACATTACCTTCTACATTAGCTACAAGTGTGCCTGTTGTGACAGAAAGGTTTCCTGTAGATGCACCAGTAAATGATCCTGTACCTACAATAAACTTGTCTGCTGACTCATCAAAACCCATAAATGCGTTAGCACTGTCACCACGTTCAATAATAATACCTGCATCATTTGTAGGTGTTCCTGTTGCTCCATTTGCTAATTCTATGATTGAATCAGTAAGAACTTTGTTGGTTGAGTTGATAGTAGTGGTAGTACCATTAACAGTTAAGTCACCCCCAATGACAACTGCTCCTGTTGTTGTAATAGCATCTATGTATCCATGTGACCAGTAATTAGAACTGTCACCTAAACTGTGAGTACTGTCAGCACTTGGAATAATATTAGAAGCAACGTCTGCTGTAAGAGTTACAGTGTCACTAGCTGCATTACCTAGAGTAGTGTTTCCATTAACAGTAAGATTTCCTACAAGAGTACTGTTACCAGTTGTGCAAACTGTAGCAAAACAACTTGTACCAGAAGACGTAATATTACCTGTTACATTTCCTGTTACGTTTCCAGTTACATCTCCAGTTACATCGCCTGTTACATCTCCAGTTAAATTACCAGTAACATTTCCAGTAACATTTCCTGTAACATTACCTGTAACTGCACCACAAAGATTAGTAGCACATAAATTAGCTACACTAGTTATACACTGTGAATTAGCATTTAAGTTTCCACCTAGAGTTGGAGAAGTATCCTGTTGAACACAAGTAAGAGCATCTCCAAGGGTAAAGGCAGCACTACTCCAAGCAGATCCTGTATAAATTTTTAGTGCGTTATCTGTTGTATTCCAGTAAATTGCGCCTGTAAGTAGGGCATTTCCATCGTTGTCAACAGATGGATTTGAGCTTTTGTCACCCAAATATCTGTCATCAAATTGATCATATGAACTTGCTGCAGAGGTTGCTGACGCAGCAGCAGCATCCTTTGAGGAACAGGCTGCAGTTTCAGAAGATGCAGCAGCAGTCGCAGAGGCAGCAGCAGCAGTAGCACTCGTGGCTGCAGCAGTGCTTGAGCCAAGTATAGAGTCAACATATGTTTTCGTAGTTAAATCAGCATTGTTAGTTGGTGTATAGGTTGTGGTGATCTTGTTAGATCCCATGTCTATAGCACCTGTCATTGTGCCTCCTGCTAGAGGAAGCATAGTATCTACGTAACCCTTACGAGTCAGTGTATCTGCAGTAGCAGGTGTAGCAGTAGAGGTAATCTTGTTAGAGCCAAGGGTAATATCCCCTGTCATCGTACCACCTGCTAGATTTAGTTTTGCTGCAAGTAATGTGTCAGAGCACGTCTTAGTGTACGCATCTGTAATACCATACCCAGACAAAGTAGTGGGGTTTGTACCTGCAGTAACACGTCCATAAGTATCTACAGTAACAGACTTAAATGTTCCTGCACTTACACCTGTTGTTGCTAGGTCAATATTGTCTGCGTTAGTTACAATCCTACCAGAGTCTGCAGTAACAACGTTAATAGTATTACCAGACTTAGTAAGACCAGTACCTGCTGTAATCTGCCCTGCACCTGAAAATTGTACGAAAGTGATAGCTGTAGTATCAAGAGTACCACCTGCGTCCACAGTACTAACAAAACCATTATCAGCATTTGCTGTACCCTGTTCTACAAAAAAGAAAGCTCCAACATGTTTATCCCAAGTGTCTGCATCGTCTGCCCTTGACCATGATCCACCAGAGGCAACGTAAACACCATTCTCTTCAGCACTAGACTGATCCTTTACAAGAACTCTGTCTCCTGATGTTATAGACACACCATCAATAGTTTGAGAACCAGACAGTGTAATATTTGCAGTTGTAGCTCCTTTAACAGAACCCTTTACATCCAACCCTTCAACAGCATTATCAACATAAAGCTTAGTTGCAGCATCAGAATCAGCAGTGGGTGCAGCCAAGTTAGTAATCTTATTACTGTTAGCTGTCATATCTCCATTTAGTTGAAGAGTACAAAAAGTAGATGTTCCTGTAGAAGTTACATTACCAGTAAGATTACCTGTTACATTACCAGTAAGATTACCTGTTACATTACCAGTAACTGCTCCTGTTATGTCTCCTACAAAACAAGTGTCTGCAGTAATTACTGTCCCTGTTACTGGGCAGGACGTAGTAGCACCAATAGTTCCATCAAAGTTTCCTGTGTGACACCCTGCAGCATTACCTGTAACATCACCTATAAAGCAAGTATTAGCTGTAACTGTTGTACCTGTTATTGCAGCAGCAGTAGACCCACCTATTGTAGTACCATCAATAGCTCCCCCATTAATGTCTACAGTAGCATGAGTAGATGTGCCTGTAGAGGTAAGGTTAGTAAACGTACCTGCAGCACTTGAAGAACCACCTATAACTGCACCATCAACTGTACCACCATCAATGTTTGCAGTTGTTGCAGTAAGACTAGAAAAAGTGCCAGGACAAGCTGTAGATGCACCAATAGTAGTTCCATCGATGTTACCACCATTTATATCTACTGAAGCAAATGTACCCTGACCTGTAGTAGAGACAGTTGTAAATGAACCTGCAGCAGCAGTGCTTGCACCAATGACTGTGTTATCAATTGCACCTGCATTTATGTCTACTGTTGCTAGTGTTGAAGTCCCTGTGGCTGTAAAAGCAGGAGCACAGACAGTATCAGAAAATGTTGTAACACCAGTTATACCAAGAGTACCACCAAGAGTAGTATTACCAGTAACAGCAAATGTACCTCCAACAGTTCCATTTCCTGCGAGGTGAATATCTTTGAACTTTAAACTTGACGTTCCTAAGTCTACGTCATTCGTAGTAGTAGGAACAATCCCACCATCTTGAATACGTACTTGCTCTGCAGCAGCAGAAGACACCTCAGTAAAAAATCTAATGTGATTATTAGAAGTATCTATACAAACTTTGTTGTACTGATCTGTATCAGAAATGATAGGAATGAAAGCACCCTCTGCTGTAGTGCCATCATGCTTGTGTCCTGTGCTTTTATTAAATGCTGCTAGTAGTTGTTGAAATTCTGAATCTAGTGGAGCAGCCTTAATAACTGCACTTGCAACAATATCAGCAGCACTCTGTCTTGTATAACCTGCCATTTATAATCTATCCCCCACTCCAAATGTGACAACAATACCCTGGATACTGTGTGCAGCATTTGTGTCGTTAGTTACATATCTAAAAGAAACTGATTTGCCTGAACCTGAAACATTCACCCTTTGCACTGGTGAAGGATTACCATCAAAGATAGCTGTCGTATTAAAGATGGCTTCGTTATAGAATGCAGCAGCACCCTCAGTAGTCAAAGCAAAGTTAGTTGGATTAAGAATGGTGTTATCATCATAGTCATATATTACTGACATTATGATCTCGTTATCACCTTCTGATCTAAGGTAAGTAGCAACAGTATGTATAATCTTACGTTGCTCTGGATCTTGCATGTGCAAGAATGGTGTTTGGTAGACACTTACAATATTGTTTCCACCAAAATTATTTCCTTGTTCCTGTCTGTGGACTTTACCACTTTTATCCCCATGTATTACAAATTCAAACTGACCTATGTATGCACTGTCTGCACAAGTCACTTCAATGCCTAGTAGTTGACCAAACTCAAAATTAATCCCACCCTGTTGACCTAGACGTAGACCACCAATCAACCCATTGGCATTATCTACATCATAAAATAATCTGAATTGAGATTTGTTTCTTACAACAACAGAGGATAACGCATCTAGGTCTTCTTCAAGAATAACATCAGTAAACAAAGACTGAATGTTTTTAGATAGAGACTCAAGCTGAACGTCACCAATTTTGTTTGTACCTGAGATAGGTCTGATACCATCCTGAGATAAGAAGAGTAGATCGCCACCAATTTCAACTACACTGTCTGAGGCTAGACAACCAAGGTCATTTGTTACATGCTCTAGTACAAAATTAGTTGAGTTTCTACCTACTAATCTTTTTATGTTGTTGATACCAAAAATAAATAGAGCATCACGAAAAGGTTTGATAGCTACAATAGGAAACCCTACATTTATAACCCCTGCACCATTAGCTGTAGCATAGTCTGTTTCTGCGTTAGGAGCACTAAAGTACAGGTTAGTATTTTCTGCAGGATCACCTGCTAAGAACATATGGTTGTGAAACACTTCTGCAAACTTAGGATCTGTAGGAGCATCAGAGTGAGTAATCTGAGTGTAGGTTGTTCCATCATAAGTAGCTGCAGGGTTTATACCATCTGTAAGAATAACCTTTGGGCTACCAAAATTAAACCTTGTAAATCTAACCTTAGTTACACCCACCATTGTAGGTGAACCAGAAGTAGTCACAGCATCCCAGGATGAGCTAGAGTTGTTCCATTTGTGTAAGTAGTTATTTCCACTAGAAGGTTTACGAGCAGCTAGGATACCATCGTTAATCCCATTTGCTACTGCTACTCCAAGAACACTTCCTTCTCCTGTGACTGTACCATAAGCATTGGTAAAACCACTTACACGTCTGTAGCCACCAGTAACAGCAGTCTCGTAGTTTATAAGTGTTGTAGCTGACCCAGGCTGAGTCTCCCCTTGTGACAGAACATCACGATTGAGGTTTAGCCCACCTTGAGCAAAAACTTTAAATGAGCCTAGATTGTCTGCCATACTACATTACTCTACCTAAAACTTGGTTAGAGGAATTAATTCGATCAACCACTGTTGATCTTACTCTGAGGGGTTCATCTACAAGAACTCGCCTCATTGTCTTTATACCATCTTCAAAATTGTTTTGGTGCATTGAAGCACTCTGTTCGTTAGACCTGAACCTCATCATGTACATCATAGCACCATCAATAAGTACGTGCTTAAACCTGTCAGGAATAACAGCAGTATCATCAAAGTTTGACAAGTCTGCAGGAAAAGACCAGTAGATATACTCAATCTGGTATGTGTTGTCAGGAATAGGTGTTACTCCAAACTTTTCTTCGTTTGTTTGATAAACAAGAGTAGGAGCAGAAATACCTGCTGCATCTCCTGTGTCATCAAAATGTCTGTACCTTTGAATGTACTCTTCATAACTAATAGAGGGTAAGTGCATTGGTGTATTATCTACAGAGGTAAGTTTCTTAATGTAGAAGGTTTGCCAGTCTGCCCTAGAAAAATCAGCAGGAAAAGAGTATTGTCTCGTTCCTGCTACTAATGTTTCTGTATAAGTAGTTTTAAGAAAAGGCCACTCCTGGCCTGTCTGTAAGATATTTCTAATGGAGTTGTTTATTGCTTGCTTGGCTAAAGCTTGTACGTTTCTTACTGTAGCAAAGCCATCCCCAGTGGTAGCTAGGGTTACTTCATTAAGTCTTACAAGTAACTCGTTAGTGAGTGCAACAAATGTAGCCATTACAAAAATCCTTCAGGTATGCTAAAGGGGCAAGTCTCCCTGCCCCTAAAGTTTACTCAGTTATATTTGGTCACGAGAAACCTCAGTAGCACGTACTCGACCAGAGATACCTGTGTCTACACAACCTGCGACAACACGAATGCGTCCAGATGTAACGTCTGCAGAAGCAGCAATCAACTTAACGTCAATTGTGTCTGTAGATGTTTGGTGCTGTGTAAATGCAAGAGTACCTGCAGTAGTCATAGCAGTACCATTAGTACCTTGTGCCAACCAACCAGTAGATGAGATGTCACCACCATCAACAATGTCATCGCCTTCAGCAAAGTCAATGTCAACAGTTGGAGATGTACCATCAGCAGCAGCTTCAACATAAGCACCTGCGAATAACA
>Ga0209645_1001024_pt1 | contig 14192 bp, 22 predicted proteins | sample ETNvirenome_6_30_FD_184070 | JGI IMG/M metagenome (GOLD analysis project Ga0209645, IMG submission 184070) | Marine viral communities from the Pacific Ocean - ETNP_6_30 (SPAdes) (version 2) | ecosystem: Environmental > Aquatic > Marine > Oceanic | place: Pacific Ocean | collected 2013-06-19
TCGTATGGAAGCACGTATTGCTAGAATGGAAAAGTTTATTATTGGTGGACTAGGTGCAATTCTTTTAGCTGTACTTTCAAATCATATGTAGTATTAACTACACATGAAGTTACTGAAAAAGTATCCTTACAAGCATTATAACAGATTCTCAGACACAACAGGAAGAAAATATTTGGTTGATAATATCAAAGTACCATCAGTCACAACTATTTTAAGTGCAACAAAAGACACAAGATTTTTAGATAATTGGAGAAGAAAAGTTGGTGATAAAGAAGCAGATAGAATTATGAGACAAGCATCAACAATAGGAACTGAAATGCACCAGGTATTAGAATATCATCTTACAGGACAAGGTTATTATAATGCTATGGATGAGGGAGCTAAACCAAGAATGATGGCCAAAACAATTTTAGATAATATAAAATTAGATGAAGTATGGGGAAACGAAATAAGCTTAGAGTATGAAAATAAATTTGCTGGTACTTGTGATTTAACTGCTATTGCATATGGTAAACCTAGCATTGTTGATTGGAAACAATCTAATAGACCAAAAAAAGAAGAGTGGGTAGACGATTATAAACATCAACTAGGTGCTTATTATTTAGCTCATACTAAAAATTATGGACCAATAGAACAGGGTGTAATATCTATTTGCACTAGAGATTTGCAATACCAAGAATTCCGACTAAATGAGTCAGAATTAAAAGAGTATGGAGATAAGTTTTTAGAGAGAGTAGAGAAGTATAATAAAATTATAGAAGCCAACTCTTAAGATCTTCTTCGCCTAAAGTTTTTGCTGCTAACTTACCTTTGCTAGTAAGTGATTTCATAATGGCTTCATCTAACGTATGACGTGCAACTATATCAATATAAACAACAGTACCTTTTTGTCCAAGTCTGTGTGCTCTATCTTCTGATTGCATTCTAACTTCTAGGTTATATGAGTTAGAATAATAGATGACAGTATTACAAGCGGTAAGAGTAAGACCAAAGCCACCAGTAGTAGGATTAGCAACGAGGAAACGACAACTGTCATCGTTTTGTATACGATCCACAGCATTTTTTCTATCTTCAACGCTAACTTCTCCATAGATACTCACTGTAGATTTTTTGCCATATTTATCAATAAGAAAATTTTTTATTTCATGTATGTTATATAAATAATTTGCCCAAATAATAACTTTACCATCTGTTTCTTCTAAAGTTTCTTCTAAAGCATTTAATTTTGATTTATGTAAATCTAGTATTTTACCACTGTCATCTTTTGTGAAACCATTACAAACTTGATGTAGTTTGATTATTTCTGTTAGTTTATTTGAAAAAGATATAGTGCTATCTTCTACAATAGCCAGAGCTCTTGTTCTAAGAGTTTCATATATTTTTTTACCTTCACCATCTAGTTCAATATACCTTTTGAGTCTAACTTTAGGTTTAAGATCTAAACATTGATCTTTTCTTATTCTGGTTGCAAATTTTTTCATTTTCTCTTCAAGTTCATCTAATTTTTTGTAATATTTAGGCACAGAAATAAACCTCCCAGAACCAACTTGAATATCAGTCATTTCTGCATATCTATTTCTAAAAGCTAAATAACTATTGAATCCTAATAATTCTGGACTTAAGAACTGACATTGTGTAAACAGATCCAATGGAGATTTTGTTATTGGGGATCCTGTTAGTATACGCTTTATATGGGATAATTTGGATAGTTTTAAAATGTTTTTTGTTCTTTTTGCTTGTCTGTTTTTTATTGTGGTTGATTCATCCATTACTACAAAATTTAGTTTATTTTTAGCTAAATAATCTACACATCCTTCAAATCCCCTTCTAGTTGACAAAGCTTCAACGTTAATTAGAAAGATTCTAAGGTGCGAAAATTCATTTAATTTGTAATAATCTTTAGGTTTATCTATATTCCATTTAAATATTTTATATTTTATTACATCTGGCATATGAGTTTCAATTTCAGATTGCCAATTAGTGTAAACAGATTTAGGAGCAATAATTAAACAAGCATTAATTTTCCTTTGTAAAAATAAAAAAGCAATATTATCTATAGTTACTTTTGTTTTACCTGTTCCCATTTCCATAAAATAAGCCCAATTATTTTTTTCAGCAGATTGCTTAAGAGCATTTCTTTGATGTTCGTAAGGTTTAGTCTTATAGGGGTAAATCCACATTCCGAAAACTTTTTATATTTTTTTCTTGCAAAGATCAAATGAATAATTTAAGACCCCAACAGGAGGAAATATGGATAAAATTGATATCGAAAAGATGTCTAGTATAGACATAAGTCAAGATAACGTTAAATCAATTAGTGATAAATGTAACGAACTTAAAAAGTTAAAAAATAATATACAATTAGAAGAAGAAAAATTATCTCTTTTAAAACACAAATCAAGAGATTTAGAAGAGAGAATAATTCCAGAGATGATGCAGGAAGCCGGTGTATCTTTGCTTAAATTAAGTGATGGTTCTACTGTAGAAGTGAAACCGTTTTATGCAGCAAAAATTCCTGAATCACGTGTTGAGGAGGCCTTCAGTTGGTTAAGAGGTAAGGGGTTCGAAGATATAATCAAGAACACCGTTACAGCTTCATTCAATAGAGGACAAGACAACCAAGTCTCTGAATTAATAAAGGTCTGTGAAGAAAATGGATTTAACTATAATAAAAAAGAAAAAGTTGAACCAATGACTTTAAAGGCATTTGTTAAAGAACAAGTTGAAGGTGGTAAAGAACTACCTTTTGATTTGTTCGGAGTGTACATCGCAAATAAAACGAAAATAACAACGAAGGAGTAACAATGTCGATAAAGAACAACGTAAAGTTCAAAGACGAACAATCGAACCAAGTATCGGTTAAACAACAAGCAGGAGCAGTTGCTGCTATTAACATAGAGCAATTTGCTGACTCTGGATTTGATAATGTAGACTCAAAAAGTTTAGCATTACCATTTCTAAAAGTTTTAGGTCAACTATCTCCACAAGTAACACAAGGAGATAGTCAGTTTAATGCAAACGCAAGACCTGGAATGATATATAACACAGTAACAGATGAGCTTTATGATGGTGTAAAAGGTATCACAGTTATACCTTGCTATTATAAATTAGAATACATTGAATGGAGAGATAGAGGCCAAGAAGGCAGCTCTGCTCCAATAAATGTTTATCCATCTGATTCAGATATCATAAGTAAAACCACTCGAGGTGATGATGGTAAAGATCGTCTTGAGAATGGTAATTACATAGAAGAAACTGCTTCTCACTACGTAATGGTGGTGGAGGAACAAAAATCTTCTACAGCAATGATTACTATGAAATCGACTCAAAGAAAGAAATCTAAGAAATGGAATTCTATGATGATGTCTTTGAGGCAGAAGAAAAAGGATGGTAAAGGTTTTTTTAGACCTGCACCATTTACTCAGCAGTATCTACTTAAAACTGTTTTAGAAAAAAACAATTTAGGTTCTTGGTATGGTTGGGAAATAGAGCATACTGGTACTGTGGCCAACGAAGAAACTATCAAAGCAGCCTTAGATTTTTATGAATCATGTAAAAAAGGTTCTGTAAGAGTTAACCACGGAAAAGAAGAACAAGTAGAAAAAACTCCATTCTAGTATGGACATACTTGACAACACCCTGGAGGAGTTTATAGAACTCTTCCAGGGCTCTACTACATATTTTGGTGCTTCCAAGCCATTAGGACAAACTCGAGGTCGTGATGGTAAGCAAGAATTTAAACATTGGGTTGAACCTAGACCAATGACTAAAGAAGATTGGTTACAACATTTAAAAGGAGAAAAATATTATGGAAGCGTACCCATTCGAGATGATAATACATGCAGTTGGGGGGTCATCGATGTTGATCGTTATAATATACAGCATAAGGAAGTTATATCGATTATACGGAAAAGGAAATACCCACTCATCCCATTCAGATCAAAGTCCAACGGACTCCATTTAGTTTTATTTATTGATGGATTTGTTGCTGCATCAGTGATGCGAAAAAAATTAATTGAGCTAGCATCAGATTTAGGAATTAATGATACAACTACAGACATCTATCCCGCACAAGATGAAGTTGATTTAACACCAGAAGATTGGAATAAAAAAAGAAAAGGTAATTTTGTAAATTTACCGTATCAAAAAGCACACATGACAACAAGAGTTGCTATGGATAACGATGGTAACTCTGTTAAATTAGAAAATTTATATAAGTTTGTATCTAACTATAGATTAAGTCCAAAAGAATTTAACAAATTAAAAATTTTTCAAGATGATGATACAAAAGATTATCCACCTTGTGTAATTAATTTTATGAAAAACAAAGTTCAAAAAGGTGAAGGTCGTAATGATGCAATGTTTAATGTTGCAGTATTAGCAAAAAAAATAAATCCAGATCCTGTAATGTATGAAGATTGGACTAGAAATTTAATGACGAAGGTATGTTCTGAACCTTTACATCCAAAAGAGTTACAAAATATTTTTAAAGGTGTAGAGAACAAGGAATATGCATACAAATGTAAAACCTCAATAGCTAGGATGCATTGCGTATCATCCACTTGCATCAAACGTAAATTTGGTATTGGAGCTAATGAAGCATTACCAGAAGTAGGAAAACTTTTAAAAGTTAATTCATATCCGGAACCTTATTGGATTCTTCCAATTCAAGGCAAATCAATTCGATTAAGCACAAAACAATTATACCAACAGCAGCTGTTGGGAGAACAACTATTAAATTATGATATTGTTTGGAGATCACTTAAACCAAGCAAAAGAGATCCAGATCCGTATAGAGATTGGCTAGATGAATTAATATCTAATAAACAAGACATGGAGGGATTTGATGCTGCTGAAGAAATGGGTGACGTATTTAATTCTAGGATGACTAAATTTATTGAAGATGTAGAAGATACAACTGAGTTTGATCAAATAGACTCTGGTAATATTTGGAAAGATGAACATGAGATGAGATTTAAATTGGAAACGTTTAGATCTTTTATGAAAAAAATGGGTTATAATTGGAATGAAAAAGAATGCACTAGATTTTTAGAACAAGGTAAAGCACTTCCTAAAGCTAAATTTAAAGGAATTCAAACTCGACATTGGGTTGTGACTTTACCAAAACAAATGGAACACAAAAATAAAGATGTCAAATTTACTAAGACAAAAGCTGCGTGGGAAGACAATTAAAATATTTGGACCACCAGGAACTGGAAAAACAGAAAATTTACTTAAGAGAGTCAAAAGATATCTTGAGAGAGGATATTCTCCAGACGAAATCTGTTACGTATCCTTTACTAACAAAGCTGTTAATGAATGTGTTTCAAGAGTTAGACAAAAATTTAAAGGTTATGATGAAGATGCCTTCTCATATTTTAGAACACTACATTCTTTGGCAAGACAACAGTTTGCTGAAATTCCCGTACTAGATCCAAAAGCAGATTTGTTAACGTTTCATACACAATATGGGACTGTTAAACTTGGTTACAAAGATACTTGGGATGATCAGAAAGTTTATAATAATTGGTCTCTTCAAATTTATGATAGGGCAAGAAACATGAAGGTAGATCCTGTGTGGTTGTATAAACAACAGCCAAGAAAATCAGTTAGATTACAACAATTCAAATCTATTATAGCTGGTTATGAAGAGTTTAAAACCATGGAGATGGAGAACGGACAACGGACACCGGACAGATTAGATTTTACGGATATGGTTGAAAAATTTATTGAGGACGGTCTTATAATTCCTTTTAAAGTTTTAATGGTTGATGAAGCTCAAGATCTAACACCTTTACAATGGGACATGGTAGTTAAAATATCTAGTGCAGTAGAAAGAGTTTACATAGCTGGTGATGATGACCAGGCAATATATGAATGGAATGGTGCAGATGTTGACCTATTTCAAAGTTTTCCAGGTAAATCTTTAGTGTTAAAAAAATCAGTAAGATTAAACAAAAACATACATTTCTTTTCCAAATGTTTACTAAATAGCATGGGAGAGAATAGAGTTCAGAAAGCATTTCATTCTAATGGCAAGGATGGTGCTATTTATAGATGGAATGGATTAAAAAAAGTTCCTTGGGATATGGAAGGAAATTGGATGGTGTTGGCTAGAATAAATGATGTAAAGAGAGAACTCCAGCAGGAGGCAAAGAATTTAGGTTTGTATTATCAAGATCAAAAAAATAATAAATCATTTGATCCGAATCAATTCTCAGCAATAAAATATTGGGAAAAAATATGTGAAGGTGGGAGTATCACTAGAGAAGAAGCTGTAACCATGTATGAATATTTATTAAACATAGACCACGGATACCGGTCATCGGACAGTAAAAAATGGAGCTTTGCACATCCAAATCAAGTCTTTACTTTTGACGAATTACACCTAAGGTGTGGTATGCGAGATGAAAGAGGTATATGGAATCAAGTGTTTAAAAGAAAATTCAAAGATAAAGACAAACAATATTTTAAAAAACTTATGAGTGAAGGTGTAGATCTTAATCAACCACCAAAAATAATAATAGATACAATACATCAAGTTAAAGGTGGTGAAGCTGATAACGTTGTGTTAGCCAGCAAATGTAATTTTCCTTCACATTTTGAAAAAAAAAATTTAACGGATAAAGTAAAAGAACTTAGAGTTTGGTATACAGGAGCTACTAGATCTAAAAGTACATTACATCTGTTAGGTACATATCATCAATACAACTTTCCATTAGGAAAATATTACAAACAATACGAGGCTAATTATGTTTAGAAAAGTAATACTTGATGCGTTAGAAGATAGATATCATGCACAGATATCAGAATCAGAAGCTACAATTAAAATTTATTTAGAAAAACCTGTTGGCATTGGAGAACATCCACAACACTTAGATGAAATAGATAAATTAATAGATAAAATTGCACAAGCAGAAGAAAAATTAGAAATTTTAAGGACGTTAAGACTATGACAGATAAAGATATGTTTGAAGAAGCTTTTCCAGAAGATAAACAAATCGGAGGATCTCATTATAAATTTTTTGACATACAGCCCTATGAATTTATATCAAGAAATAAATTATCTTTTTTTCAAGGTAACGTAGTAAAATATGTTTGCAGATACTTATTCAAAAATAAAGTAGAAGATCTAGAAAAAATAAAACATTATTGTGATTTAGAAATCAAGAGGTTGAAGAGTAAAAAATAAATGTTTAAAATGATAAACTTTAAAAGTGAGCCAAAAAAAACTTTTTTTGCACCTGAGTGGGATTATTATTTATTTGAAAGAAATATAGATAAGATAGATTTTGTTAATTTAGCAAATTTTATTTTAGATAAAGAAGATGAAATATTAAAATTACCAGTAAGAAAAGACAACAACGACAAATTTACTGATGGATATACTGGTTTAGGTGAAAAAAGCACGACAGCTAGATTTAGTGAGTATAATGTTTTTAATTGGAATAATGAGAATATAAAAAAAATAAAAAAAGAAATTTTAAGTTTTCATGAAGATGTTTTAAAATATTTTAAACAACCGTTGCCTAACGAATTATATATTAATTGTTGGACAAATATCATGAGAAAAGGAGAAAAAATTAAACCACATATACATGGTATTACACCAACAACTTATTTGGGCGGCCATATTTGTGTGCAATGTGATGGTACATCTACTCACTATTTAAATCCAATAAACCAAATAAATGATCCTTTTAAATATAGTAGTAAAAATGAAGTTGGAAAAATAACTTTGTTTCAAAATAATATACCACATTATACAGATATGCATGAATCAGATAAAGAAAGAATTACGATTGCTTTCGATTTACATACAATTATGTTTAATAAAGTTCATATAAGGTTAATATGAAAAAAATTATTATTATGTGTAGTATTGTAATTCTAACTTCATGTGCAAAAGATTTAGAAATAAACCCATATACAACTTTATATAAAATGTTAAATGCCCAACAAAAAAAATAAATTAATTATGTGTGAAAATTGTAATGTAGTTACAGCTGTAATAATTCACAATTACACTTATTATTGTGCAGATTGTGCTTTGTTCGAAATGGGTATTCCATTTAAAAAAATTATGACAATTGAAGACAAAGGTTTAAGTAGGAAAAAACAATGACAAAAGCTTCATTTTTTTATTGGGGGCCATTGCTGCTACAAACAAAAGTAGAGGAGCAAGATTTATTTGAAGTTGGAAAATTATGTGAAAGACAAAATTCTTTAAACCATAGATTAGCAGGTCATTTAAATGATCAATTTTTAATTGATAATACAAAATTAGAAAAAATTTTAGAAAAATATTTAAATATATACAAACAAGTTTTTTCTGAATACTATGCGGGTACTGTAGATTTTTATATTCAAAGCTCCTGGGTAAATTTTATGAAACGAGCTGAATTTAATCCACCGCACTCTCACGAAGGTGACTTCTCAGCAGTTTTGTTTTTATCTATGCCAGACGAAATAAAAAAAGAAAATCAAAATTTTAAAGGTAGTGGAGGTGTAAATAGTGGACCTGGTGAATTAAGATTCTTTACTGGTGTTGAAGTACAAGATTTTATTAATGAAGCAAGTTTTTTACCTGACAGAGGAGATTTATTTATTTTCCCTGCAAAATTATCTCATATGGTTGCACCTTTTAAATCAGATGTAGAAAGAATATCAGTTGCTTTTAACATGAAAAGGAAACCAAAATAATGACACATCAATTAAATTTTATATATAATGACAGTGATTGGATTGCTCCAGCAGAGTATCCTGATTTATCGAAAGCATCTGAAATAGCAATCGACCTTGAAACAAAAGATCCAAACATTAAAACAAAAGGGCCAGGTTGGGCTACGTTTGATGGACACATCGTAGGCTTTGCCGTTGCTGCTCTTGGACAGCAATGGTATTTTCCAATTGCACATGATGCTGGTGGTAATATGGATTTATCTATTACCTGTGCATGGATGCAAGATGTTTTAAAAACTCCTGCTACAAAAATATTTCATAATGCAAGTTATGATGTTGGTTGGTTATTAGTAAATGGTTTTGAGATTAGAGGTAAAATTGTAGACACTATGATTACAGCAGCTCTAATAAATGAAAATAGATTTAGTTTTAGTTTAAATGCCTGTGCAAAAGATTTTTTAGGCGAAATTAAAAATGAAACGTTTTTAAATGAAAAAGCTAAAGAGTGGGGTATAGATGCAAAAGCAGACCTCTGGAAGCTGCCTGCGGGCTACGTAGGCTTCTATGCTGAGCAAGATGCAGGGTTAACCCTACGTTTGTGGCAAACCCTAAAAACAGAGATATCTAAACAGTCTTTACATGATGTTTGGGAGATGGAGATGGAGCTGCTGCCTATTTTAATTGATACTAGACGTAGAGGAATAAGAGTTGACGAAGATAAGGCACATCTGCTAAAAAAAGAATTCAAACAAAAAGAGTCTGAGGTTTTATCAAGTATAAAATCTCAGACCACACTTGACGTAGATATATGGGCAGCAAGAAGTGTTGCACAAGTTTTTGACCGAATAGGCGTTGAGTACCCACGGACACCGAAAACCGAAGAACCTAGCTTTACCCAAAACTGGTTAGTAAATTGTGATAACCCGATAGCCCAACTAATAAGAGAAGCAAGAGAAATAAATAAATTCCATTCAACATTCATTGACTCCATTTTAAGATATACACACAAAGGCAGAATACATTCTGAAATAAATCAATTAAGATCTGACCAAGGTGGTACAGTTTCAGGACGTTTATCATATTCTAATCCAAATCTCCAACAAATTCCTGCACGTAATAAAGAATACGGAAATAAAATTAGAAGTTTGTTTTTACCAGAAGAGGGTAAACAATGGGGAAGTTTTGATTACTCACAACAAGAACCAAGATTAGTAGCTCATTACGCTGCTAGTGTTGATAATACATTTGAAGGTGCAGCAGAATTTATAGAAGCTTATAAAAACGAGTCTGCAGATTTTCACCAGATTGTTGCAGATATGGCTGGAATAACTAGATCACAGGCCAAAACAATCAACCTTGGATTATTCTATGGAATGGGTAAGGCAAAATTAGGCAAAGAACTGGGTATCTCAAAAGATAGAGCTGAAGGCCTTTTAAAACAATATGGAGAAAGAGTGCCTTTTGTTAAGAAATTAGCTACTGATGTATCTAGCTCTGCCTCAAAATATGGCTTTATAAGGACCATAGGAGGCCGTAGATGCCGATTTGACATGTGGGAGCCTGCCACCTTCGGAATGAATAAAGCAATGCAATATGAAGAGGCTAAGGCAATATATGGAAATAACATTAGAAGGGCCTTTACTTACAAAGCTCTTAATAGACTTATTCAAGGATCTGCTGCTGACCAAACAAAACAAGCAATGATAAATTGTTTCAAAGCAGGATTTAAACCATTATTACAAATTCATGATGAACTTTGTTTTTCAATAAATGAAGAGTCTGACATAATTGCTGTAAAAGATTTAATGGAAAACGCAATCGATACTTTGAAAGTACCATCAAAAGTAGATATTGCATTAGGTAAATCTTGGGGTGAAGCTAAAGAATAATTTATTCTTCTTCTTTTTCTTCCTCCTCCTCTTTCTCTAATTCTTTTTCAGTTTCTTCTCTTAACTTTTTTAACTCTTTGTAATAGTTTGGGTGTTTCCATTCAAACATTTTGCTCTCCTTATTTTTTTTATTTTACTATTATACCATGAGCAAATTTTCGATTTTTTATTTTATTGAATAGTAGAGCGATCACTTCACCAGGGGTTTTATTCTAGATGCGACACTGAATGCTTTTCAGTTTTATTTAGAGCGTACTAACCTTGGGAAAAAAAATGATTTTTTTTAGCTAGTTAACTAGCTATGTCGTAAAGACCTTTTTGTGCGTCTTCAACACTTTGATCATTAATCTTTGTTCTAAGATTTTTGATCTTGATATCAATCCACTTCATATCAGGAGTGACTCTCCCCTGAGCTAACGCTTGCGTTGCCCACTTGGACTCCAACTGAAGTTTCTCCGATATTAACTTTTGTAGGGCCATCTCGGTTTACCTCCTCGAAGGTTAGAAACAAGACGTTGGGATCTTCAAATCCAGCACCAGGTTTCTCTGTTACAACTCCTGAGTCAACCTTCTTTACAAAATCCTCAAGAGCGGCCATATCGTTATCAGCCTCAAGCATCTCATCAATATATATGTTTTTATATTTTGCTTGGACGCGATACTGCTTCATGTATCATTATATAACAAAATGTGACAAGAATGCAACACTATGTGTTTGTAAGCTCTTTACATTCGAATTTTATGGCTATTTTTTCCTTATTTATCCTCTCTAAGCCAATATAATCGTCATTTTTTAACAATTGAAACGTTTGGCCAGATACTTGATATCCTGCTACAGCACAATCAAAATGGGTCGGATACATGTATGAAGTGGTCTGACTTTCAAAGCATTTACCACTGAGTAAACTACAAATGTGTAAAATTAATACGTATTTCATCCTATATTATCCTAGCTTATTATTTACTTGCATATCCCATTAAAATGTTTATATAAAGGAACACAATAATAATAACAAAGAGGAGGCCAAATGGCAACAACAGAAAAATCTTTTTCGAGCATTGCAGAGGAGAAGAAATTACATAGTGATCCAACACTTGAAGCTCTAACTAAATTAGAAGGTGCTTTTAAAAAATTGGTTCTTACAGTTGATTTGTTAGGTGACAACTTAAAAAAGATGACTGAAGAAAATAAAAAGTTAAAAAAACTTTTAGGATTGGTGGAGACAAATGAATAAATCATATTCTGAAGTTTTTAAAAATTGGGCTACACAAGTGGATGATATTTTATCACGGCTACCGAAAACTACAGTTGATGGCCAACCCTTAGAATATCAAGACGATGAGTACCAAGACACAATGAGAAAATTGCAACAGTGTTCAATGAAGTTTGAAGACATGCCAATTTATCCAATCAACGAAACCATTGCTAATAAATTAGTACAAGATCAGATGAGGGGGGCCGATGAAAGACCTGATCTTTAGTATGATTTTTATTGCACTGTTAACAATCATCCCAGCTAAAATATTATTATTTATTTTTGCATCAGTGGGATATCTAATGTTCTATTAACCAAGGAGGAAAAGATATGAACAAAGCTATAAATAATAAATTTTTTGAAACTACGGATTATACCAAGTTCAAAAAAACTAGAGGTAACAGACCTGTAGACGCAGCACATGTGGAACAACTTAAAAAGTTGATCGAAGAAAAAGATTTATATGATCCAATTCGTGTAAATCAAAATATGGAAGTTGTTGATGGCCAACATACATTGGAAGCCAGAAAACAATTAGATCTTAAGATACCATATATTATTATGAACTCTGATGATCCTTTAGATGTTGCAAGACTAAATACAGGTCGTAAGAACTGGTCAATGAATGATTACTTAAATCAACATTGTGCTAGAAATAAAATGGATTACAAAATCTGTAGAAATAAAATGGCACAGTTTGGAATTAACGTAGCTGAAGCAGTGGTGTTGTTATTAAAACAAACATCATTGTGGTCAAGAATAAGTAATGATTTCAAAACTGGTAGATTTACAATCCCTGCAGGAGGTATTGAACACTGTGATAAGATTGGAACAAAGTTAATGCAGCTTAAAAAATTCTTTTATGGAATGGAGTCTGTTAAAAACAAACGTTTCAAAAGGTCTATGGTTGTTTCTTATATTGTAGCTGACAAACATCCTAAGTTTGATCACAAAAGATTTAAAAAAGCTTGTGAGAGCAGATCTTCATGGTTTTTAAGTGGTACTTCAACTGCTGATTATGTAGCTATAATTGAAAGAATATATAACGCAGGTCTTTCACCAAAAAATAAAATTAATTTGGTTGAATTTTACAAAAGTAAAGAGTATCAAGATAAATAGGAGAAATCATGAACATAAACAAATGGAAATCAATTGCAGTAGATATTGAGTCATATACAATTATTAGGGCTATGGGTGAGAATGGCCTTAGAAACCCTGGTAATATGATAAAAAAACTTGTTAGTGATCAGGTAAAAAAGATAGCTAAAAAAGAAGGTGTTGCAGAACCTAAAATGAAAGAGAATTTACTGAATCAAGGAAAGAAACTCTTGAAATCGTAATAGACACTTAGTAGATCACATTGTAGGTGTTGAGAAAAAGGCCGGGAGACTGGCCTTTTTTTTACTTGCAATCAAAATCAAAATAGTTATTACTTAAATAGTATTCCTAAGCCTAAATGAGATAAGTGGGGCTTTCAAAACACTTTATTTTCACCGAACAATTGACACTTAAATTAACTTTATAAAAGGATATTTTTGTGGGTAAAGCTATAAAAAAAAGTAGTGAAGAAGCATTAAACCAGGCGTTGGACACGTTAGTAATGGTTTGTCCAAACAAAAAAACTTATGATGAGTTAACAAGTTTGATGTTTCAATTGTATTGTGGAAATGACTTTGGTTTAGGAAATTTTAGTCTTTCTTTCCTTGATAAGATTGAGGATAGATGGCGAACAGGAAGAAAGTTAGCAGCTAATGCTAAAGGTATCAAACTGGTCGTACAAAATGCTTAACCACGGTGTAGATTTCTACAATCCATATCTTTTCCCGCATCGTGGTTATGCAAATGAATATAAAAAGGCCTACCGGCTTACTTAAACAATCTGTAATTATAATGGATGTCATGTCTGGTGAGGACAAGATGTTTTATTTAAGTAGAATGTGGGATTTATATTTTAAAATTTACCATAAAAAATCCTCTTATAAGAAAAAAAGTAAATATACTTTGATGAGAAAGAGGAAGGCCTATGAGTTGTGCACCAATCTTGTTAAAATTTTTGGGCATTAAATTGAGTGCTGAAATAACAAAATATAAAACTTTCTCTGAACAGAGGTTATTTCAAGCTATCCTGGTGCAGGCATTAGAGGATGCTGTAAATCCTTCTGGACTTAAAAAAGAAACTTACCATAAATATGAAAGTCATTGTTGGTTTATAGATAATGGTGAGGAGTTTAAAAACATTTGTTGGGGAGCTGATATGGACCCGGATTTTATACGTGGAGAGTATCTTAGGTTAGTTGATAGCGAAAAAATTTTTTTTACGGAAAAACAAAGGTCATGGATTCGTTATCGAGATTTATATAGGAAG
>Ga0209645_1001025_pt1 | contig 14180 bp, 17 predicted proteins | sample ETNvirenome_6_30_FD_184070 | JGI IMG/M metagenome (GOLD analysis project Ga0209645, IMG submission 184070) | Marine viral communities from the Pacific Ocean - ETNP_6_30 (SPAdes) (version 2) | ecosystem: Environmental > Aquatic > Marine > Oceanic | place: Pacific Ocean | collected 2013-06-19
GAGGGTGAATACTTTACGTCTAAGTTGGACGTAGATAATGCTAATTCATATAATACGGGTGACTTTAAGTTGGCCTTAAATGACCTGTATGATATAGTAAAAGAGACACTAGACAATGAAGATAAGTTACGCAATAACAGTATGCAATGAACATAAAGAAATAGAAAAATTATTAACATTCTTATTTGAACATAAAAGACCAGAAGACCAAGTAGTTGTTCAGATGGATAAAGATAATGTTACTCAAGAAGTAATTAATGTATGTGAAAAATTTGAAGGACATCGAGCGAGCGAATATAGTTTACTTCAATTTAGTCTTAATAAAAATTTTGCAGCATATAAAAATAATCTTAGTAGAAGTTGCGCCGGCAACTGGATATTTCAAATTGATGCAGATGAAATACCAAATGAATATTTGATAGAAGCATTGCCATTTATATTAGAAGCTAATGAAGATACAGAAGCATTTTGGGTACCTAGAGTAAATACAGTTGCAGGTATTACAGATGCACATATTGCAAAATGGGGTTGGAGAGTTGATGATCAAGGATGGGTAAACTTTCCTGATTGGCAAATGAGAATATATCAAAATAAACAAGAGATATTTTGGATAAAGCCTGTTCATGAACAACTTAAAGGATATACTAAGTTTGCTAATTTACCAGCTGAAGAAAAGTATGCATTATATCATCCAAAGAATATTGGCAGGCAAGAAAAACAAAATGCATTCTACGATACAATATGAAAAATGTAGTTATATTCCAAGATTTTGTAAATGACGTTACATATGGTCATCAGTGGCAAAAAGAAGAACTATTCAGATACTTTAGAGCACAGATAGATAATAATCTTAGTATAGGATGGAACCCAAAAGATATCATTGTATGTACAAATTTAGATTTTGAATATAAAGATATAACGATTATTCAATTGGAACATGAATGTAGATTCAATAAGTATTTTAATAAACAATATGGTATATGGGAACTACTAGATAAAGAATTAATTACCGAACCATTTTGGTTTCATGATTTTGATGATTGGGCACTTCGATGTTTTGACTTTCCTGAATTTACAGGCGACATTGGAATGTGTAAATATATTAATGGTCAACAATGGAATACGGGTTCAATATTTGTAAAGCCTAGTAGTGTAGATATATGGAAATTAATCATCGAGTTTATGAAAGAGAATAAGAATCATCCGGCTGTAGATAATAAAGGAGATGAAAATATAGTAAACATGGTGTATAATCTTTATCCAGAAATACAATCTAGATTCACATTATTAAATAATCAATATAATGTTGGGTGTACACAGTTTGATATGAGATATGATTCGGCAGTCAAGCCTATTAATGTAGGAGCATTTAAGCCAGATGATCCAAAGAATATCAATAACTTTCTTAGTAAAAATTTAGTTTCTGCAGAACTATTAAATATTTTCAAAAAACATAAAATATCATGCTAGAAGGAATACCAGATAAAAGGCAAGATAAAAATACTACATCTTTAAAATTTAAAGAAGATGTTATTAAGTATTTTGAATCGAAGAAATTAGATCTTTGTATAGAAGTTGGAACAAATAAAGGTTGGACTACAAGAATATTAAGCATGTTATTTAAACGCGTAATTACAATAGAATATGATACATTACTAGTTCGTAAAGCACAAGAAAACAATAAAGATCGTACGAATATAGAATATTTAAACGGAGATGCGTATAATTCAGATTGGGGATTAGAAGAATCTGCAGATGTCGGGATGATTGATTGTGATCATGCATATAAAAATGTTAAACAAGATATCAAAAATTGTTTAAAATATGATGTTAAATATTTAATCTTTGACGATTACGGATTACCAGAATCAGAACCAGCTGTAAAAGTTGCAGTAGATGAATTTATAAAAAATAATCCTGAAGTTAAGACAACATATATAGGCGAACCAAAAGGTAGTGAACCTAGAGTTGGTAGACAATTAGTAGATTGGGAAGGAGTTATATTATGCATGATTTAGTTATATTAACAACAGCTATTGACAGACCAGAGTTACATTCTGCACTGTTGCCACATACTTTAAAATATATTGAAGGATTAAATTGTAAGTGGTTTATCACAATCAATAATATTGATGGTAGAGTTGAAGAAACAAAAGAAAATTTTGAAACATTATTATCTAATTATGATGTAACATTTACTACATATGATACTGGCGGAACAAAAATGGATTTTATGCATTCATGTGAACAACTAAGTAGATATGGGCATGAAACATCCCCATCCATAGGATATTTTTGGTTAGAAGATGATTGGATGGTATCTCCAGATCATAAACTTAAAACAGACATTGACAAGTTATTTAAGCCAGAAAGTTGTCATATATCTTTAGCAAATAGAACAGAACTATCATTTAATCCAGGTATTTGGTCAAATGATTTGTTTGAAAAATTGATATATACAAATTTATCTACAGCCTATAAATTACCATATTATGGAAGTCAAAAAGTTATGAACCCTGAGCGAGTTTGTACATATCCAGTTGATAAATCTCGTGCAATGGTTGAACATTATCATAAGATTTCAAGATATCATGATGTTGGCCGGACTTGGCAGAAACATAATTTAAACGGAATACAAACATGGAAATTGGTATAAATACTCCAGAACCACATATTATTATTTTATGGCAGCCTGATGATTATTCAAGTGTACATAGTATAATCGATTCTAAATTTAAAATACTAAAAACATTTAGAGTTCCATGTTTAACTGATGAGATTGGAGATATAGGCAGGCGTCAAGTTTTAGATGCATTATATCGATATGATGGTTCGACACCTGGCACGAAAGGCCAAAGACCTTTCCATGTTTTTATTATAGAAGATAAGAACCCTGTATATGCTATTAGAGATGCTACTCGAGTAACAAAGCCAGTTAATCTAAACATGTACGATCTTAAACATCTATTACGCCAAGGCAGATCTGGATATATTCATGCAACTGATAATCTCGAAGAAGTACATGATAATTTACAAGTATTATCACATTTAATGGATGATGATACTGTATATAATATTTGGAATACATGGAGACCAAACTTTTTAAATATGACTGAATTTTTCGATAAATTGCATACTCATAAAAAATTAGAATATGTGATAATGAGAAACTTTGACCATTATCCAGAATCGGTTACAGTTGATGAACATACAGATATCGATATACTTGTAAATGATTACTTTTTATTTAAGTCGTTATCTGGCGGTAAAAATAGAAAAAAACCTGCATATGAAGATGGCGGATATAAAGTTGCTAATTTGGTAAGGTTTGGCGACGAAGAAGTGACAGTTGATACTAGATTTGTCGGCGATGATTATTATTGTAAGTCATGGCAATTGGACATACTAAAGACTAGAAAATTACATAACGGATTCTATATACCAGATGAGAAGAATCATTTTTATAGCTTGCTATATCATGCACTTATCCATAAAGAAAGAATATCCAATACTTATATCAAATCTTTTAAAGAGTTAGGACCTAAATTAGGATTGGATATCAACGACGTAAACGTTCATGATAGAAATTATATGAAACAACTATTGGACGACTTCATGTATGAACATCGCTATCGATATGTGAGAGCACAAGATAAAGGAGTATTTTTTAACAAATAAATATTATGAAAATAAGTATATTATTACCGACAAGAAATAGAGTTAAAATGGTTATGAAAACATTGAACTCATTATATGATACAGTATCAGATAAAAATCGTTTAGAAGTTATTTTAGGTTTAGATTATGATGATCCCTCGATTGAAGAATTAAAAAATGAGATTAAAACCTTTAAAGGATGTGATATAAAATTAAGTATTTTTAATGAACGTCATGGTTATGTAAATTTACATAAATATATCAATAAATTAGCAAACGAGGCTAGCGGCGATTGGTTATATTTATGGAATGATGATTCGTATATCATTACTCAAGATTGGGATAAATTACTCGAACCATACAATGAAAACTTTGTATTATTAAGTCCAAAAGTAAAAGAAAATCCAAATTACCCAGGAACAATGTTTCCGTTTATACCTAAAAAATGGATAGAAGTGACAGGCCATTATTCACTGAATTGTCATAACGATACATGGGTTGAAGAAATAGCAAAAAGTTTAAATATTTTTGTTTACATTCCTATGTGGGTATCTCATTTAAGAGATAAATTTAGAAGTGGCCAATTGACTGATCAAACATGGCAAGAACGTGTTCAAGATAAAAAAGGATTTCGTTCTGAAGAAATGAAACAGAATAGAAAAAAAGATGTTCAAAAGCTAAAAAATTTTATAGAAGAAAATTATGAATAAAGCTTTGATAATAGTAGATGTATGGGATAATCATTGGGATTCGAATACAAAGGAAATGTTATCGGACTTATCAAATAATATCAATGAGTTTGCTAATATGGTAAGATCTAACGGTGATTTAGTAATTCATGCTCCATCAATGGTAATGGATCAGTATGAAAAAAGAAAAATCGATAAAAAATATCCATATCAATTAATTCAAAAGAATGTATTAGCCGATCGTTTAAAAAAATTAAAATTTCCATTGATTCTAGATGGGAAAGGTCAGCCCAACTGGAAAAAACAACACCCGAATATCCAAATAAAGAATGAAGATTATGTAACAACGAATGGTTCGGAGATATATAATCTTCTTAAACAAAATAAAATTGAAAAACTATATTATTGTGGAGCACATGCCAATATATGTATGTTATGGACAAGACAATTTAGCATATTACAGATGCAACATAATAAAATAGATACTATGTTGATAGAAGATTTATCAGTAAGTTTACCAACAGAAAAATATGATAGTTTATTATCATTTTACAATCAACATATATGTCAAACAATATTAAAAAATAAAATCTATGGATAATCAAATTATTAATTGGCTCAAACAATATTCGGTTGATAGTGGACTAAAAACATTTGTAGTAGGCGTGTCTGGTGGCGTTGATTCTGCATTAACATCTACATTGTGTGCAGAAACTGGAATAAATACTATAGTAGTTTCGATGCCAATACATCAGAACAAAGATCAGTTAACAAGAGCACATGACCATATAAATTGGTTACAAGAGAAATATAAAAACGTACAGTATAGTGAATTTAATTTATCACATGTATATGATACTTTTGCAATGTTGTTTGCAGATAATCAATGTGAGTTAGCATTAGCAAATTCTAGAGCAAGAATAAGAATGACAACACTATATCAAATTGCTCAAACTAATAATGGATTAGTAGTTGGTACAGGGAATAAAGTAGAAGATTTTGGTGTAGGATTCTTTACCAAATATGGAGATGGCGGTGTAGATATTAGTCCAATTGCAGATTTAATGAAATCAGAAGTGAGAATGTTAGCAAAAAAATTAGGAGTATCAGATAAAATCATAGAAGCAGCGCCAACAGATGGATTATGGAATGATAATAGAACTGATGAAGAACAAATTGGCGCAACTTATGATGAGTTAGAGTGGGCTATGAATTATAGCGATAAAGTTGAAGATTTATTAGGAAATAAGAAAAAAGTTTTTTATATTTTTAATAAGTTAAACGACATGAATAAACATAAGATGGAACCGATACCGGTTTGTAAAATTAGGAGAAAATAAATGAACGTAGGTTTTATAGGATTAGGAAAATTAGGATTGCCATGCGCATTAGTTTTAGATAACGTAGGTCATAATGTGTATGGATATGATATTAATCCTCAAGTAAAGGATATTTTAGATACTAAAAAAATACCATATAGAGAAGCAGGCACGCCTGAGTTATTACAAAATCATAAAATAAATTGGTCAAATGTTGCTGAAGTTGTATCTAATTCAGAAATAATATTTGTTCCGATTCAGACGCCACATGATGAAAGATATGAAGGAACGACAAGGCTACCAGAAGAAAGAGTAGATTTTGATTATTCTCATCTTAAGTCGGGCATGAAAACATTATCAGATGAAATTAAAAAGCAAGGCCAAGATAAAATTGTTGTAATCATATCGACAGTATTGCCAGGTACAATTAGAAATGAAATTAAACCATTACTAAATAAACATGTAAAACTATGTTACAATCCATTCTTTATTGCAATGGGTACTACAAGAAATGATTTTGAAAATCCTGAATTTGTATTGTTTGGTATGGATGATGAAGATGCATATGATAGAGCAAAAGAATTATATGCTACAATTCATGATAAGCCAGTATACAAATGTACTATTGAAGAAGCAGAAATGATCAAAGTAACATATAACACATATATCACGATGAAGATATGTTTAGCTAATGTAGTTATGGAAGCTTCACATAAATTGAACAATGTGAATTGTGATAATGTTATGAAAGGATTATTCTTAGGAACAGAAAGATTGATGAGTCCTAAATATCTATTAGGAGGTATGGGCGATGGCGGCGGATGTCATCCTAGAGATAACATTGCTTTATCATGGCTAGCTAAAAAATTAGACATGAGATATGATTGGTATGAAAATCTTATGATTTGTAGAGAAGAACAAACAGAATGGTTGGCTGATTTGATAGTCGAGTATAGAGGCCATGAATTAGTAACTATTTTAGGTAAATGTTTTAAGAAAGAAACAAATCTTACTGTTGGTAGTCCTTCTATTCTACTAAAAAATTTACTAGAAGAAAGAGGCGAACAAGTTGATATGTATGATCCATGGGTAGATGATTATGATATTGAATTAGATAAAAGATGTTATTTTATTGGAACTAATCATGATAAGTTTTTAGACTATAAATTTCCAGAAGGTTCTATAGTATTAGATCCATGGGGAATGATAGAAGATCAAGAAGGTGTTAATGTAATTAGAATTGGAAGATAAATGTTCAAACAACTCTTTTCATCAAATTGTATAGATATTGAAATGAATATTGGTGGCGAAGATGTAATCGTAAGACGAGTATTAGAATTCGATAATGGTACAGTTTCTGGAGGCAAGATGCATGGATATGATCATGCCAACTTAGATGAATTTCTTAAAGAACGTGGGTATGAATATTATCTAATTGCTGGCAGATATAATTGTTTTATATCACATGTAGATTCTGAATTAGGATATAAGTTTTTTGCAGTAGATAAAGTGAATAATACTCCTGCTAATGAAATAATAATGCAAAGAATGTTTGATATTCATAGTGATTTGTATGAAGGAGGGTTTGGACCAAAGCCATATGAATTATTACCAGGATCATGTATGTTGATTGAAAAGTCTATAGGAGGATTGGAAGAACCAACAAAAGAATGGGTCACGGACATATTAAATTATTGTAAAGAAAAACGAATTTATAGAAATACAAATGATGCGGCAGATTTAGCATGGGAAGTACAAAAACGTACAAATGTTATTAATACGAAAAACGGGTATCATTTTATTGACATTGATTATAAGGTAGAATATTATGATTAAATTAGTTATATTCGATTTAGATGGAGTTTTAGTTGAAGCTAAAAATATCCACTATGAAGCACTTAATGATGCATTATGTTTTGTGGATAATGAATATACTATTAATTGGGATGAACATTTATCTACTTATGATGGACTAAAAACTACTCAGAAGTTAAATATGTTATCTGAAAAGAAAGGATTGCCAATTGATTCTCATAGAGATATTTGGAAACATAAACAAGAACTCACATTGGAAAAGTTAAGAGCATTAAAGCCAAATGCAGATCTGATACAATGTATGAAAAATTTAGTTAGTGAAGGTTATAACATAGCAGTATGTTCAAACTCAATTAGAAAGACAGTTTTAACCGTACTTTCGAAATTAGGTATTATGGAGTTTATGGATTTGGTAATATCTAATGAAGATGTGAAGAACTCCAAACCACATCCAGAAATGTATTGGAAAGCAATATCAATGATGAGTTGTTTACCCGAAGAAACTTTGATAGTCGAAGATTCGCCTTATGGATTACTTGCAGCTGCTCGTTCTAAATCACATATACTGAGAGTAAAGAATACAAAAGAAACAAATTATAATAACATTCATAACAAATTAAAACAAATAGAAATGGGAGAACAACAATCAACGCCAGCATGGAGAGATGAGAATCTTACAGTGCTGATTCCGATGGCTGGTGCGGGATCGAGATTTGAACAAGCAGGATATACATTTCCAAAACCATTAATTGAAGTTAGAAATAAACCTATGATCCAGTTAGTAGTGGAGAATCTAAACATCAAAGCAAACTATGTTTACGTTGTACAAAAAGAACATAGAAAAAAGTATAACTTAGATACTTTATTGAATCTAATCACACCCGGTTGTAAGATTGTTGAGGTAGATGAGATTACAGAAGGAGCGGCTTGTACGGCATTACTTGCTAAAGAACATATTGATAAAGATACGCCATTATTCTTCGCTAACTCAGACCAATTTGTTGAATGGGATTCAAATGAGTTCTTGTATAGAATGAATGAAACGAACGCGGATGGCGGTATTGTTACATTTAAAGCAACTCATCCAAAATGGAGTTTTGCTAAAGTAGATGAACAAGGATTAGTTACAGAAGTTGCAGAAAAGAATCCAATATCTAATACAGCTACTGTAGGATTTTATTGGTGGAAACGAGGTTCTGATTTTGTTAAATATGCAGAACAAATGATTGAAGAAGACATTAGAGTTAATAACGAATTTTATGTTTGTCCAGTATTTAATCAAGCCATAGAAGATGGTAAGAATATTCGTACTTTCAGTATTGAAAAGATGTGGGGATTAGGAACGCCTGAGGATCTAAACTATTATTTAGAAAATTACAAATGAAGCTAATATCACATAGAGGAAATATAAACGGCAAACAACCTGACTTGGAAAACAATCCCGAGTATATTAAAGATGCTATTAGGATAGGATATGATGTTGAAGTAGATGTTTGGTATGATAATGGATTCTGGCTAGGACATGATAAGCCATTATATCCAATTGAAACATCTTTCCTGAAGAATAAAAAATTATGGTGCCATGCCAAAAATAATAAAGCACTGTTCAAGATGAGACAGGAACCTGGCATTCATTATTTCTGGCACCAAAAGGATGATTATACATTAACTTCTGAAGGATTTATTTGGACTTTTCCAAAAAAGTTATTATATTATAATAGTATATGTGTGTTACCAGAACTAGGATATACAGGAGATTTAGATAATTGTTACGGCATTTGTAGTGACATAATTGAGGTATATAAATGACAGAAATACAAGATTCAAAAATAACTAATCCTATCACAAATGGACAGATTACTATTTTATTTAGAGGAAAGACGTTTAGGGGCGTAGGCAAATCAGATTATGATGATCAGATAGCAGCTATACATTCGGTACAAAAGTTCGTAATTATGCCTATTAAGAGAACATTTCCTGACTGTAATATAAACATTATAATATGTACATACGAAAATGAACTTAACATAGAGTTAGCTAAAATACTTAAAACAGAGTATGGTCATAACGTAGAACTATTTCATATACCTAACGAAACTACAGGACAAATCTATTCATATAGATGTGCATTAAAGTGTATAGAGGAAGAAAATGAATTTGTATTCATATTAAGACCAGATCTTATATTTCAAAAAGAAATAGATTTATCTAGAATAGACAAAGATAAGGTTTTATTCCAATGGAATTTATTTACTCATTATACTATTAAACGTGTACCAGATCAATATCAATTTGTTGGAGGTAATGTATTTGATAGATATAAAGAGTTAGTACTTACTAAACAGATTGATACAATCAATCCTGGTACATTGCATAATTTGTATAACTTTTTACGATCACATGGTTGGTCATTAGACAACATAAGTTATCTGAACTATATCGAAAATCCCAATCCAAACGATCCAGATTGTGCAATTAAAGGCGACCCTTCCAATCGGTTAGGCAATCCAATGTTTAATTATACAATTAAATCGAAAGGCATAAGAAGAATAACTAATTAAAGGCAAAAATATGAGTAAGAATATAGTTTTCATGACATGTTTTGAACAGGCACCAGATATATTAGATTATAAAGAATGGTGCATCAAATCATGGAATGTGTGGTGTAAAAAACATGATGTAGAAATGTTCATTTTGTCAGATGAACTAAGAGATAAATCGATAATGAAACCTACTTGGCAAAGATGGCATGTATTTGAAATTTTAGAAGCAAATGATATAGATTATAATCAAGTCGCATTAGTAGACGTCGATACAATGATTCATCCAAATGCTCCAAATTTCTTTGATGAGACAAATGGAGAATATGCGGGCGTACAAGATGATTTAATGGTCGAATGGGTACATAACAGTATAGTAGGTTACCAAGATATGTTTCCGACTACTAAATTTGATTGGACAACATATATGAATAATGGATTCATTGTAATGTCGCCAAAACATAAAAAGTTATGTAAGACCATTACAGATTTTTATTATGAAAATGAACATGAGTTAAGATTAAGACAACACGAAACATTGAAAAAAGGTTCTGATCAAACACCTATAAACTATCTAGTAAGAAGGGAGGGATATCCAATAACACATCTTAGTAAAAAATGGAATTTCACACATATGCATTTGAGAGGAGTATTACAAGGAGCATTATTTTTAGATTGTGCATGGTTATATCATTATAACGGGTTTGATAAAAAATTACGTAATAATTTAATGCGTGAATCCTGGATAGAAATGAAAAGGAGATTTAACCTTGAAGACTAAATTTGCAATAGGATGTTTAGTACAATGGTATGAATGCGACATTATTGAAGAATATGTAGATTCGTTAAAGGATGCTATAAAATCATATGACGGAGAAGTTGTAGTCGATTTTACTATCATAACTAATGAAGAACTAGAAAAATGTATCAATTCTGATCAGAAAAATAAATGTATCGAGAAGATAGGGAGTTGTCTTCTAGATTTTGAACATGTAAGATTTATTGATAAATTACATACAATTGCTGACTATAGAAGATTATTTAACACTAACTACTGCGAAGAAGCAGATGTTCTTATTTGGGGCGAAAGTGATGCCTTAATACCAAAAGATACATTTGTAATATTAAATCATTTACATCAAATGTCATTACAAAATAATAATCCAAAGTACTTAGCCTTCTTTGGTACATGTAAGATGTGGGATAATAGTTGGCTTCCATTAGAACATCCAGATTTTACAGACAAGCCATTTTATGATAAACCAGAACAATTCAAGCCAGATCATTGGTGGAGTCTAAGATATACTATGACTAAAGATGAGATGAACAAAATAAATGATAAGACAGATGAATTAGATGTTAGAATAATGCCACAACATAAATTTAACGGATGTGGGTTAGTCATATCATCTGAAGTTATCAAATCTGGAGTTAATATACCTAAGTCTGTGTTTTTTGTTCATGAAGATTCTGCATTTATGTATATGACAAATAAAGTGTTGGGAAATATACCTCAATATGTAATTAAAAATATATTGTTAGTCCATAATAGAAATCATCCAAATAAAAGAATGTATGTAAAGGATGAAAGAGAAGATGGTACTATGAATGAAAAACGAAGAAGTAATGACTGGTATGTGAAAGCTAACAAAATGTGTGAACAGAATTATGTAAATTTATTCAATCCAAATTATAAATCATTTACTTGGGAAGATGTATGGAAGTAACAATTGCAATAGATGATATTCATCCAGAAAAGGGTTGGGGTCTAGACGGTGACATGTGTATGTATTATTTAGATGAACTTAATAAAGAGTTTGGAGCTAAATTTACATTATTCATCCCATCTAATTATCATAACAACTTTCCTTTATCAGATCATAAAGAATGGATTGATTGGTTAAAGTCAAAAGGATATTTTGAATTGGCTGCACATGGCCATTATCATATGTGTGAAAGAACAGATATAGGAGAATGTGAATTCTTTGAATTAGATACGGCCGATAAAGTTAAGTCTAGGATATGGATGATGTTAGAAGAATGGAGCGATGTAGGACATAAACCTATAGGATGGAGGAATCCAGGATGGCTAGCTCATCCAGAAGCAGTTAAGTGGTTAGGTCCAAATTTTCAGTATGCAGCAATACATTATGAGCATAATCATAACTTAAAATGGGATTGTAAAATGATATATGGAGCAGATGGTATCCACGAAACAGATATTAGTCTGCATGACGGAAGAGTCATGTTTCAGTCTCATATAGCTGGCGATTGGAATGATAATTGTTGGAACAAAACTAATTACGAACAAATGAGAATATCATTAGAATATTTAAAATCTCAGAATGCACAATTTAAAACAATAGGAGAATTGATATGAAAAGAGTATTGATAACAGGAGGAACTGGTACAGTTGGTAAAGCATTTATCAAAGAATATTATAACGAATATAAGTTTTTCAGCATAAGTCGGAACGAAACAGGTATTACAGAATTGTTAAGAGAGTTCCCCTTAGTAACATCATATATAGGAAATGTATGTGATCTAGACCATATGATAAATCTATTCTGTAAAATTCAGCCAGATATAGTAATTCATGCAGCAGCACTAAAACATATTAATTTAGCAGAAGAAAATCCTACAACGGCAGTAGAAATAAATGTGGTAGGTAGTTCAAATGTAGCAAAGGCAAGTATAAGAGCAAATGTTCCATTAACAATAGGAATTAGTACAGATAAAGCATGTAATCCAGATTCTGTTTATGGTTACTCAAAACGTATGATGGAAACAATGTTTATGCAATATCATAATAGTCAAACTAAATTTGTTTGTACTAGATTTGCAAATGTAGCAAATAGTAATGGCTCGGTAATACCATTTTGGTTAGCTGAAGCCGAGAAAGGAAATGCATTAAAATTAACAGATGAAAAAATGAATAGATTAATGTTTTCGAAAAAGGATTCTGCTAAATTAATTAAAAAGGCAATTGACGATAGTGTTGGCGAAGAAACATTTATACTCTGTCAGATAATGAAAAATGTAAACTTACTAGAATTAGCAAAATTAATATCAGATAAAGATGTAGAGATAATAGGCAAGAGGCCTGGAGAAAAGTTAAATGAAACTCTGATAAGTGAAAAGGAATTATCATTTACATTCCATAACATAGATGATGATTACGTGTACATACTACCGACAATTCAAAATACTAATAATCTATCTCATGAACATTCATCCGCAAATGCAGAATGGATGTCAGAAGATGAAATGAAAAAATTAACATGGAACTAAAAGTAGCATTTTTTACAGAAGGTAACTATTCTGGTAAAGTAGATAGAAGACATCTAAATATGAGAACAGAGTTGGCATGGATGTGTACATTAAATGCAGATCATTACAATATTAATAGTACACCAAATCAACAATATGATTTAGGAATTGTCATTATACCAAAAAAGAATCCAGAATTCGATCCTAATAGATTGAAACAATATTGTAAACAAATTGCTTCAATGCAAGAAGGACCACATTGGTATTTTCAAGATTATCCATTAGATAAACAAATTTGGTTCTATAATACTTTACAGGATATGGATTTTCTTTTTGTTCATAACGAAATAGATAAACGTTATTTTGAAGGACTTACTGGCAAGGAATGTAAAGTGATGCCGACGTTAATGATAGAAGATATGGTAAAAGATTTACCAGAAGAACCTAGAAATTCTGTCATGATTGGCGGTAATTTTTGTCATTGGTATGGTGGATTTGATTCCTACATTGTAGCACAAGAATTTGGAACTGGCATATTCGTTCCAAGTATGGGGAGACGTATAGAAGGAGAAGAACAATTGCCTGGCCTGAATCATTTACCGTATATGAATTGGGTTGAGTGGATACACGAATTAAATAAACATAAATATGGAGTTCATTTAATGAGAACGCATGCGGCCGGAACATTTGCTCTAAACTGTGCTTATTTAGGCATTCCGTGTATAGGATATGAAGGATTAGATACTCAAGAATTATGTCACCCAGATTGTACAGTAATGTTAGGTGATATGTCAAATGCAAAACAAATAGCCGAAAAGCTTAGGAAAGACGAAGAATTTTATTTATATTGCAGTAATAAAGCAAAAGAAAATTATAAAAAGTACTATCAT
>Ga0209645_1001026_pt1 | contig 14176 bp, 6 predicted proteins | sample ETNvirenome_6_30_FD_184070 | JGI IMG/M metagenome (GOLD analysis project Ga0209645, IMG submission 184070) | Marine viral communities from the Pacific Ocean - ETNP_6_30 (SPAdes) (version 2) | ecosystem: Environmental > Aquatic > Marine > Oceanic | place: Pacific Ocean | collected 2013-06-19
TCGATCTTGAACGTGCCGTAGGCCAGCCGCAATCCATCGAATATCGTTGAAAACTTATCTATCATTTATAATTCCAAGGTCCCGGACGGCCCTGCGGTTGAGAACGGCATGCAGGGCCTTGAGACACCGGGTTGCCTATAGCGGTTAGAAGGGGAGATCATCCCCTTCTGGTTGTTGAGCGTCAGCGGTGTGCTTGACCGTTACTTCTCCACCACGAATGGATTCGTAGAACGCTTTTGCACTCCGGTAGACGTTCGCGTCCCCAACCTGACCGTCCAGTTCGATGTTCCACCCATGCCAAGAACCCTTGGAGTTCTCTTCTTTGATGGTGGACATCTTGTACACATGTGAAAAACGCGGCGGCTGAAACGCCTCACCCTTCGCATTAAGCATGGTGCGTGACGCGATCATGGAGTTCCACTTACGACTCTTCTTGAGTTGTGTGGACTTCATGGGTATCAGCGCCGTGCTGAACGTACCGTCGTCTTCCAACACCACCACATAGTGCTGGTGCGTCTCTTCGAGGTACTCGCCCTCACCACCGACCACGTAGTCTTTGTTGTCACTTTCGTCACGCTTGGTTTCCGGGCGGTCGTCTTCGATACCGTAGTTCTGCAGCGGTGCCCCAGAGCCTGCGCCCCTTGGTGCCCACATCAGGAACCGACGCTCGTAATGGCAAGGAATAACTTTGCAGCCCTCTTTGCCTTTGTAGATCGCGCCCGTGACCGTGTTGTATACGTCACCCGGTTTCGCATCGATGACCTCTAGGATCTCGTCGTTACCGGACAGGATCTTGAGAAATGGCAATGCCAAATCGTCTTGATCCATCTGCATGCCAACACCGGCATCCGCTTCGAACATCGTAGCGTCGACAACTGCGACGTCTTTGTTCTTCTCTTCACTGACTTCTTTACTAGCCATTATCAACCTCTCTTGATTTCTGCACGTTGGCCAACCCAAACTCCGAAGAGCTCCATGTCAATCTCTTTGCCTTCTTCAATGCGGCCCTTAGCCCAACTGCGTAGAGTTGCGCTGTGGATTTCCGCTTTACGTTCTGGCTGAAGCTGACGCTCTTCAAGGTCGTGAAACAACGCAGACGCTTCATTGTCCTGTTCTTTATTGAACCGGCAGGTGATGGTGTTCTTTATCAGATCACCCTCATTACGAGCACGTAGCCATTCAAAGGCTTTGTCCTCGTTGTCTTTACTGATGCGTGCGCCGTATGTTGGCTTTATGGTGACTTTGGACCCGTCGTGCAAACTGAACGTAGAAAGGTTGAGTTCCTGCATTGCAGACGGCAGATCTTCATCTGTCATCTTCAACAGTGTTGCTTTCGCACCTTTTAGTTCAAGTTCTAGTTGTTTGACGTGTTGCTCCTGCGCGATAATTTTTTGCGCTAGTTTTGCAACCGCGCCAAGGCCAGAATCGTTTGGAACTTCAAGTGAGCTATTGCTGTCACCCTCCATCTCGTCAAGTAGACCCATTTCGTTGTCCTCGGTCGTTTTTATTGAAATAAGCGCCTTTCGACACTTCCCAAAGCAAGAGTAATCTTATAATGTCCCGTATGTCAACGAAAAAGAAATGTAATGTACCAATTCAAAACTGAACCATACGAACACCAAAAAGTGGCCTTCGACAAATCGTGGGAGCGCAACGCCTACGCCCTGTTCATGGAAATGGGCACAGGTAAAACAAAGGTGGCAATCGACACCCTAGCCGCGCTGTATGAAGCTGGACAGGTAGAAGCCGCTCTGATCATCGCACCAAAAGGCGTGTACGCAAACTGGGTAAACAAAGAAATCCCGCAGCACCTGCCTGACCGCATAGAGCGTAAGGTTGTGCTTTGGCAGCCGAACATGACACAGAAGTTCAAAGCGGAGCTCCGCGACGTCGCTGTGCGCAAAGCCTCGGGCATTCTTAGAATCTTTGTAATGAACACAGAAGCCCTGTCTACAAAGAAGGGCAAAGACGTGGCCAGTAAGTTTTTGGATTACAACCCTGACAGCTTTGTGGTTGTGGATGAAAGCACGTCAATCAAGAACCGGGCAGCGCAACGCACCAAGAACATCATCGCGTTGGGCAAGAAAGCTAAGTACCGCCGCATTCTGACAGGGTCACCCATCACAAAGAATCCTATGGATCTCTTCTCTCAGTGTGGTTTTTTAGGCTCAAAAGAGCTTGGTTTCGATAGCTACTACGCCTTCCAAGGCCGCTACGCACAACTGCAGCAACGCAAGTTTGGCGCACGCAGCTTTCAACAGATCGTTGGGTATCGGAACCTTGAAGAACTCAACGAACGGCTCGAACGCTTTAGCCACCGTGTGCTGAAAGAGGACTGCCTTGATCTGCCAGACAAGATCTACACCCAGCGTTCGGTAGAGCTTACAAAAGAACAAAAGCAAGCCTACGAGCAAATGCGTCAATACGCACTGGCGATGCTGGACCAAGGGGAGTTATCCACAACCCAAAGCGTGCTCACACAGATTATGCGTCTGCAAGAGATCTGCTGTGGCCACCTACGCACCGACGACGGTGAGATACAGGCGCTGCCAAGCAACCGCATGAACGAAATGCTCGAAGTGATCAGCGAGATGATGGGCAAGGTGATCATCTGGGCGTCCTACGTGTATGACATACAAGCCATTGAACAAACCTTGAAAGACACGTATGGCCCAAGTTCCGTGGTCACTTTCTATGGTGCCACGCCTGCTGAAGAGCGGGCCGACATTGTGGCGAAGTTCCAAGAGCCGGACAGTGAAGCGCGTTTCTTTGTGGCTAACCCACGCACCGGGGGCTATGGACTGACCCTGACCGCCGCGACAAACGTGCTGTATTACAACAATTCGTACGACCTTGAGATCCGGCTGCAGTCAGAAGACCGCGCACACCGGATCGGGCAGGAACATCATGTCCTGTATGTGGATTTGGTTAGCCCTAAGACCGTAGACGAAAAAATAATCCAAGCGTTGAAGGGAAAGATAAACCTCGCCCAACAAGTGCTGGGCGAGGAAGCGCGTAGCTGGCTTATCTAGGGGCTTGTGGTAAGCCGGCTATGCCCTGTTGCTCGATCAGTGAAGACACTGGATCGTTCGGATACAACGCTGCGTAACGTTGTCTGATCGTCGGATCGGGTGCCGCTGGCGGTCGTGCCGCTGCTGGTGGCGTCTGGGGTGTCATAGCAGCAGGTGCTGGCCCAGCGATCGGCGGTGCCACGGGTGCCACGGGGGCTGCGGGAGCCGGGGGTGGTACAGGTGAAGGTTGTTCTTGTTGCTGCTCTAGCTCAGAACGAAGACCAAGGGACAAATAATAGGTTGGCGCGCCAAATAAAGATCCAGCCACTTTTGCGGCAAACTTTGTTAGACCAGAAATTTGTTGGTCGGTAGTTGCGCCCTCTCGTAACGCGTCTCTTAAAACGGAAGCCGCGCCGGGTTTTGAAACGTCGATTAAAAGGTCTTTGTAAACCATTTGGGGCAGATTGATGAATTGGTTCTGCGAAAGCCTTGCTCCCAAGCCCGGAGTTTGGACATCTGCAGGCAAGCCTAGACTTTCTGTCAACAATCCTATCGATTTTGCGCCTCCGTATCGAGCTACAAAGTCTTTCATCAAATTTGTGTCTTTCGCTTGCAAAAAGTCATCGACACCCTCCGATAGAGCATCCTGCAAATCTTTGCCGCGTTTCAGGAAAGAACCTAATTCTTTTGCCTGCTCGGGGGTGACTGTGCCGGAGTCCTCAAGAATACGCATGAGAGACTTACCACCCTCTTTGAAATTTGCGAAGCCTGTCGTGTCTTTGGTCTTTTGCGTATCATAAAGAACGTTGTAAAGTTTTCTAAAATCTACAATAGCATCGCCATCTTTTGATGGCTTTGCTCTGGATTTTGAAATCACACTTCCCAATACAGAAGAAAATAAACCATCGCGTAAATCAGCCTTTTGCGCTTCATTCACCGGCGCTTCGTTTATTTTTTTGACCAGAGCAAGTATGCCTTTCTCGGGTTCGGCGTTGACCAAAATACCGGTTACTACCTTTTCTACACTTTCCGCTTCTAAAAATTTACCTAAATTGATCTCTTTAGCATTTGTTTTGGCTCGATCACTGGTGGTGCTCAAAGCAGCCTGCAAGGCCACTTGAGAAGTGCCGACGTTACGCAAGTCCTCTATCAAAGAACCGCTGTTTGATTCGAGTGCAAGAATGGCGTCACCGTATGTATCTAAAAAATCGTCAACAACGGCTTGGTCGAACTGAGAGTATTGTTGCGTTTCGCCTGTAAAAGGGTTTGTAAACTCAGCACCACTTGCTCGCCGCGCAAATTCCTGCCGTAAATACGCGTCCATTGCACCACTCACGGTGCCTGCTAAATCTTCACTTTGCACACCAGAAAACTTCATCGCCGCCAGCATATCTTCAACTCGTTTGAATTGTTGGCCGGGCAGGCCCAGAAACAAGCGGTCGACGGCCACTTCTGGATCAATCAAAGGTGCGCCTGCCGCTTTTGTGCGTCCTAGATCGCCAGCGAAAGTTTGGTTGAAGACACGGTTATATTCGTTTGCGAAAGTTTCCGCCCGACGTAAGGCCTCTAAATTAGCGTCGCGACCAGCGGCCAAACCGTCATCAATTTTTTGTTGTATCGCAGCGTTAACGCCGTTGTCCAAAACGGCGAGTTGCGCAGTGTCAGGACCTTCAATGAAACCTTTTTCAGCAGCGCGTTTTGCTTTGCGAACCTTATTACGAAAGGCCAACATTTCGCCCAAAGTTTGCGGCACAGCCTCGGTTGTAACGAAATCCGAAACACTAATGTTGTTCAAATCCGCATCGATAGTTGCGATATTTCTTTGCACTGTTTCTATTTCTTTGGCGGTCTGCGCTAATTTTAAAACTTGAGATCGAACACGAGGGGCAAGGTCCAAACCAAGAGCCCCCTCTTCGTCTGCCTTTTTAGAGAATCCGGCTATTACATTGTTCAAACGGGTTTCGTAACCTCGTTTTTGCGAACCGCCCAAAGTATCGACCAGTAAATCAAACTCACTAAACGCGTCAGGATTTGCGTCCGCAGTTCTCTGAAAGGTACTACCGATAGTGTTTAAACGATTGGTGAGCGTCTTTTTACGTTTACCTGCTTCGGTAACAACTTCGCGAAAAACGTCGGTACTGTCGTCCAAGCCGTAGTTTCGTAAATCTTTTATGAAATCGCCTTTCAGTTCCCCAGCTTCGGTAAGCAAGTTTTGAGCCGTCAGTTGACGATAAGCCTGCAAGAGCGGTGTCGGATCAACTAAGACACGTTTATCCACAGCGGCATAAAGCTTCCTACGGACCTCTTTGGCTTCGTCCATCGCCTGTATGGCAGCTTGTTTGAGTATAGCGCCCTGTTCTCTGGAAATCTGAACAGAAGTTTTGTCTTTGGCTCCTACCACTCCCGCTTTTTCTGCCGCAAAAGCGGCTTTTGTCATTGCTTGTTCGACTAAAGCAGTAAGCTGTGTGGCCATCGTTTCTTGCTCTAGCTCCCCGGCGAGACGCAAAGCTTGTTGATTATTGGTGCTTTTGAGACCCTCGATAAGTGAAGAGATACTAGCGGCTGCTTTTTCTCCCGCGCGTTTTTGCTCATTTGACAAAATACGGTTGTTTTGTCGTTGCACAGCCTCCTGCATCAAAAAGAAAGGATTATTCGTCAATTGGCCGGGGGTCAATAAATCTGCGAACTCCGGATCTAATTTCAATAATTCATCCAACTCTTCAGCAAAAGCAATTGGGTCTCCCCCATGTGCTCGAAAAGCTTGGGCTAAATACTCTTTAGCTTGCTGCTGACGTCGTCGCTCGCCTGCATCTCTTATCCCAAAAAGATTTTTGGCAGAATCAACAAAACCTTTTTCATCTACATCCGCTTTAGCCGCTGTTGCTCCAGCACCGATGGCTTGTCCGGCTATGATGGTGGGTTGAGGCACAACCGAACCTAGGATACCCCCAATAGTCCGCATTGTGTTGTCGCCGGGATACAAAGCCTCTGAAAAAGCTTCAAAAGTGGCGGGAACCACGGTCATTAGAGTCTCTGCACCGGCAAATTTTGCAAAGCTCTTCGCTTCTTGCGCGGCTCGCGTAAGACCTTTCGCACTAGGATCAACACCAGCGCGGGCTGACTTACCTATGTTTTCCACTATGGTTTCTAAAACCACACGTTTTTGTGCTTTTCTTTTGTCTTTGTTGATGTCTTTGATGGCGGTAGGATCTTCGCCTTTTCTCAAAGCATCTCGTCGTTGTTGATTTACACGTTGCATCAATCTTCGCGAGCCAAAATCCACTGACTCTTTGATCCCGCGAGCGCCTACCTGTACAACGCCGGAAAGTGCAGGTATTGCACCCAGCGTTTCGCCCGCTACGCCAAAAGGACGTTCAGAAGGTAGTAATTGTCTTTCGTCGAAGACTGCCTCTTCAACTTCTTCGGCAGTAAGTGCGCCCACTCCGAGCATGACCAATAATCCGCCAATTGTTGCGGGTGCTGCCGCCAATCCTGCCGCTCCTAAACCAACGGCGGCCGCTGTTCCTGCGGCACCCGCCGGAATGTTAGAAACAAAACCACGCCCTAAACCGCCCACGAAAGTGCCCACCGGGGCAGGCGCTAAATCATCTGGATCTCTGCCAATAAGCTTTGCGACGATGTTTTCTGTAGTGAACCCGGCTTCTTTGGCGGCTTGAACATCAAAATTATTTTTCTCGCCTAATTTCAAGGCAATTGTGTTCATCGCTGCGCGTTCGTCATACCCTCGATCGCGTAACATTTCGTACGCCCCACTAAAATCAAAATCAACGGGCTCGCGTAAGTTAGCTTTGGCAGATTGCAAAGCTTTTTTCTCGTCGTCCGTAGGACCGCTCGCGCGATCAACGATAGTAGAGGGTAAGTATGTGAGTGGTATCGGCATTATTTAAAAAACTTATCCAGTTCATCGAAAACTTCCTCAGAAGGCTTCAATTTGTTTTCGTACGCTTGAATCACATTGTCGTATTCAGCCTTTATGGCGTTCATTTGTGCTAAATCTTCTTGTACTTTTGCGATTTCGCGGCGATTCAGGTTTGCGTTCTGCAGTAAGTCCGTTTGGTTTTCAATGCCAAGGTCCATTGTTTGACGCGCTATTTTGAAGTAGTCCAAAGCCTCTTCGTCTTGCAAAGAAAATTCGCCTGCAGGAACTTGTAAATTTTTCAACATACGTTGAAGTTCTACGTTGTCTTTTCCGGGTATCGCTGCCATCAAAGTGGTCGTAGCAACGGTGCTCAACGTTTCAACCGCTTTTTGTGCTTGTTTGGTGTCCCGTGCAATACCGGGTTCAATACCGAAAATGATATTACCGGCTAAGTTAGCGACCGTTCCAAACCTGCTACCAATAGCCTCACGTCCGCCTGTTGCAAGGGTGATGTCCTCTATGTCTTGCGTGATACGAGGCGGGAAGGACCTTTGTTCAGTGGCCGTGGTCATACCTTGTTGACTCGTGGTGCGCGGTGTAACAAGACGACCCGTGATCGGATCATAAGCACCGCCGGGTAGCTGTTGTTCTACGCGTCCACCTTGAGCAAAGCCTTGAAGTGATGGTATCGCGATACCCATCTCTTTGCGGGCTTCCAACGCACTACGGAGAGATGGAGGTAATTTTACTACCGCCATCGGGCGACCAGATACATCTAAGGTTTGTCGTCCGTAAACGTTCGTCAAAGCTTGATCGAAGCCCGGTATTGTCACGCCTTGAGCGTATTGCCGGATAAGATCAGGGCTGCCTAATAAGGTCTGTTGCTCGGCAGACGTTCCGTAGGGTAAGCCGCCTTGTGTTGCTACAGCGGCGTCAAATATCGCCTGTTGATTTGCCAGTAACGCTTGGTTCTGGGCCCGTGCGTCTTTCCTCAAATTTAAGTAACTGTTGAGTCGTTGGTCGTAGGCACTGATGTTTAAGCCTTGTGCTATAGCCTCGTTTCGCAAGACTTTATATTGCTCGTCGATCGCGTTGAGGCGCTCTTGCTCTGACTCTCCAGTGCCGAACAAGCCGGTGGCATCCGTGCTTGGTAGACGCGATTGCCTGTCTTCTTCTATCTGTTCTTGCAGTTCAAACCTTTGCTCGTCTAAATCCAGAAGCTGGTTACGATATTGGTTCATTGCCTCGTTTTGGTCACGAGTGACCTGCAACCGAGATTCTTGCAACGCTGCGTTGATCTCGCCTTGAGCCTGATCTCTAGCGATTCCTAGTTCATTGTTCAGTCGCGCAAGATCTTGTGTGTTTTCGAAATTTTGAGCTATTTTCGACATGTCTTGGGTGAACCCAAGATTTGCTAACTCAATAGTATTTTGTTGCATTTTTAATCGAGCACGATTAGCGATCTCTTCGTTATCTTGTCGCGTAGCAGCGTCAATTTCGGCCTGCAACTTCATCTGATCTTGTCTAATTCGATCGAGTTGATCGTTGTTTTCGGTCTGGAACTGCTGCCGGTCATCTTGCATAAACAAGTTGAAACCGTATTGAGCCATCAGTGCGTCTGCGGCCACACCAGCTTGGGCTTTGGACATGCGGCCTTTGAAAAGTTGACTTTCTTTCTGTGCTGCAGCCCGCAAAATAGAATCTCTCGACTGTGCTTGACGCGCCTCTGCAGCGGCTTTGGCTCTGGTTTCAGTGCCAATGCCTTCTTTAATTGCAGCTAACTTGATAGCACGCTCGGTTTCACGTTGTTTGGCAAGCCGTTCACCCTGCCGTTGAGCGAAGGGGGCTGCCGCCGCGCCTAACTGCGAGAGAAAAGGTTGGCCTGCGATATTACGTCCTTGGGCATCTCGTCCCGAAGCAAATTGAAAACCCGCCGTCGCTAAATCTAACGCCATTTGCTGTTTACGGGCCTCATCTGCACCACCTAAATCGGCAGCTTTTGTCATTAAAGCTTCATAACGGGCTGCTGCGTCTTCTGCGCTTTCAACCTCTGTAGGTCGCAAAGATTCTTCAAATAGTCTGCCCATCAGTCGATCATCGCCCATCAGTTCAGACAATGGTCTGGCTTCCGTCAAAGTAGTAAAACGTTGGTCGACGGATGACCGTGGATCAAACGGATCGTAAACTCCATTTCCATTCGAAAAGTATTGCACGGGCTTCTGGACACCGCCACCGTTGGCGAATTGTTGCGGAGCCTCTTCCATTGGAGCACCAGCCATCATCAAAGCGCCTATGCCCTGACCCATATCGGTTGGAGCGCCAGCGTCTGTCGCCATGTCCACGTCTTGTGTCATGTCCCGCATCAGATCGCCGATACCACTGTTCATGGCACCTTCTTCGGTCATCATAATCGCAGGCTGGACCATAGCCAAAACAGCCTCTGGCGTGGCCATAGCGTCGTCTTGACCTACAAACTCAGCCAGTTCCGTGCGCCGTGCTTCGATCGGCATGTCGTTGCCACGTATGGCATTGATCATGCTTTCTATGTCTTCGGCTTGATCGATACCACCTAGTGTTTGAGCAACGTAATCAAGACCAACTTGCTGACCTTCAGCTTCGGAGGCTACTTGTACCTGCCCAGCAGCTTCTTGTGGCATGATCGGGCCGCCTTCTTGCTTGGAAATAACGCCACGGCCCATCAGAATGTCTTTTTGTGTGATCTTGCCGTCACCGCTGAGATCGGGAAAGTCGCTTTTGTTTGCCGAACCGCCATCTGCGAGTAAAGCCGGTCCCGGGGTGGGGTTACTAAGTTCAGCCACGTCAGAATTCAAGCGAGGCATCGCGTCCGTCAAGCGAGGCATGACGTCAGGTTGTTGCATCATAGGTCCACCGGCTCCCATTGGAGCCTCTTGCAAAGGCCCACCACCGAACTGAGAACGCTCGGCACGATGAACTAAATCAACAAACTCGTCGACCTTTTGCATTTGTTCTTGTTGCATGGGTCCAATGTACTTGTTACCCAGATAACCCTTGTACATTTCCAAGGGGTTATTTTGCGCGTTCTGTAACGCCTGATGAATGGTCGTGCCAACAACCGTGTTTCCAGAATTACCTAGCAAACCCACCATCCCGCCGGAAAGGCCCAGCGGTTGATTGTCCAATTTCAAACCGGGAGTCGGAAAGGCCGTCGTTTGACTTTGCCTGAGCGTCGTTGCAAAAGGACTTTCGGCAAGCATTCCTACTTGGCCGCCATTGGCTCTGAATAACGGTCTATCTGTTACAGCCATTAGAATGCCCTCGCTAAACCAGCCGCACCTGTTGCCAAGCCCGCTACTTGTTGAGCAAAGCCCGGACTAGGTGACGATTGTTGGAATACAGCACTTTGTGACGAAGGCAACGCCTTAGTCATGTCTGCCAAGAAACCTAACTGCTGGAACGGCTGATCGTAAGCTTGGCGCTCTGCTGCGAATTGCGAGTTCAATACGTTTTGCGCCTGCTGCTGTTGCACGCCTCCGAAGCCCATCAGTTGTGAAGCGTCTGCTGCGCGTTGTTGCTGCGCCTGCTGACCTAAGCTGGCCTGTATTTGACCCATAGAGGCCAGACGACCACCAAGTTGGCCTGCCTGACCGGCAAGTGCCCCAATGCCTTGTGCCGCTTGTTGTTGCTGACCTGCCAGCGCGGCGAGTTGCGCCACGTCTGCTTGGCCTAATTGACCAAACTGAAGGCCCATCTGACCGCCCGCGCGGGCTAGATCGGCACGTTGACCCGCCATTTGCGCCAGTGCTTGTTGTCCTTGCATACCAAGTTGGCCGCCTTGCATTGCGCCACGTTGTGCCATTTCTGCCGCAGACATGCCTAGCTGACCACCTTGAAGTGCCGCCTGCTGGCCCATCTGACCCGCTTGCAGACCCACTTGACCGCGAAGCTGTTGAGCAGCCTGCGCCGCTTGCGCTTGCGCTTGTGCGTTCGCAGCAGCTTGTTGCTGGGCTGCCATGCCCATCTGACCGCCTTGTTGCGCGGCAGCCATTCCAAGTTGCGCCTGCGACTGTCCCAAACCAGCTTGCTGCTGGGCTAACTGAGCTTTCAGTTGCTGTGTGCTGATACCCATTTGGGCAGCTTGTGCCGCGAGCCCTGCCTCAGACTGCGCTAACTGGCCACCAAGACCAGCGGCTTGTAGTTCACGCCCTTTGCCTGCTTCAAACGCTTGCTGTGCCGCTTGTAACGCCTGTCCGTAGCCTTGGCTCAGAAGGTTTGCACGTTGTCGACCTATCTGTTCGTTGACGCCGCGAGTAATCTCGGCTTCTTCGATACCGCCGCGTGAACCCCCAAAGGCTCCTGCAGCTACTTGGCGTGCCCTAGCACTTTGTTTTTGTAATTCACCAGCCCGAATAGCTTCTTGCGTATTGGCTTCGATGACCTGTTGCATGTACGGGTCCATAAATGCACCAATGCCACTGGGGTCAAACTGCTCACCAGCGTCAACTAATCCAGTGCGAATAGTCCCGATATCGCCTCTTGATCCAAGAATACCGGTTTGTCCTACGGTAGCTTCTCGTTCTGCCTGTCGTGCAGCAGAACCTAGACGACTTTGCGCTCCCGCTGTAGTGCCTGCGGCTCTGCCCGCTTGACGCAATAATTGTTGCTGAGTTTGGGCCGCTGTTTGTAGCCCGCCTCGTGTGGCGGTGCCGAGTTGACCACCCAAAGCTTCGGCTGTGCCGAGGGCCCCGATGCCTACATCAGCAGCAAGTTGACGTCCTTGCTCTGCACCAAGCCCTAATCTTGTCGCAGTGTCAGAAGCTGCACGCTGTGCTGCAACGTCTGCTGCAGAAAGCCCTTGCTGAGCGGCCTGTACCTGTAAAGGTATACCTGCAGCCGCACCGGTGATGTCGGTTGCAGCTTGTGAAAGCCCTTGTATGGCTTGATCACGGAAACTGTACGGCTCTGCCCGTGTGTCGGACGCTAATCTTTGTGCCTCACGCAGAGTTCCTAAGCCGCCTTGCTGGGCTAGAAGTGCGGCCTCAATACCGGGCAACGCACCGGCTGTAATAACGTCCTGACCTGCCTGCGTAGACTCCAATGCGCCTGTCAAGTATGGCTCATAACCGCCAATACCAGTACGGATGAGTTCTCCAGCCGCAATCTGATCGGCAGTCATGCCTGCTACGGCTTGAGTTGGGGCTTGAATCGCGCCTCGTGGCAAGCCTGTCTCAGGGTCAAGAATCGCTGCGCCAGTTACAGGGTCAACACCCTGCATGCGCTTCATGTAATCTAACGCGTCTTGATAAAGCCCAGCTTTATACGCCTCGATTTCCGGGGCTTCGCGGACTATCTGGGTTGTGGTTGTATTCTCTGCCATTACGCCATTCTCTCGAACTTGCTCATCAGAGCGTACATATTTTTCATTCCGTTTTCGCGGTTGCCGTTACCAGCACCACGCACCGCTTTCGCTGTAAACACAAACTCGCCATCGCTCAACATTGCCGGTATGTCGTCACTGGTTTCCGTTCCGGGGCCGTCAATACGTCCGTTCATACGCGGGAAATTATCAATCTCGCCGCCTTCGGCTTTACCGCCGGGTTGAGGTTGCAAAACCGGCGCTTGCAAAAAGCCATATTGGTCTGTCACATCTTGAATCGTGTACGTTGTTGGCAACTTCATAGTGTCTGACCCGAGGCGATATTTAAAACCTTCGGGGCCTTCCAGATAATCAAAACCCGTTACTTGCTCGTCTACATTGTAAGTTTCTGGCTCTTGTCTACTCAGAGCGTCCAAGGCCATGACGCCACCGATTGCTGGAGCGTAGCTACGGAAAAATCCCGGTTTCGTAGAAGCATCCATAATTTTTTTGACGGCCGCTTCAAAGTTGGGTGAACCGACTGCTAAACCGGGTTGTTGCGTTTTGACTAACTGTTCTGCGGCGGCTCTTTGGCCTGCTCGCGGCATGAAAACGTCCTTGAACCCCCGTACTGGATCGAAACCTAATTCGCCACCCGGCAATAAACGGTCGATACCTTGTCGGAAACTAGAAACCGGCACAGTGGTCGCCGTAGAAGCTGTACCTGCCGCTCCTGCCGCTCCTGCACCTGCCGGAGCCCCGCCAACGCCTGTCGCGGGCGCTTTAGAGGCTGCTGCGGATAAATCAGAACCAATATCTATCGTGCCATCAGAACCAATAATAGGTGGCGTAGTTGACGCGGTCGTTCCAGCGGACGTTTGTATGTTGGAATACAAGGGGTTAGCCGGATCGGCATCTACTACACCCCGTAATCCCCCGGCATTTGCGTCATACATGGCCTGCGTTGGTTTAGACAAACCGGCAGGGCTGGGAGAAGGTGTTGCGCGAACAGGAACTGCCGTGCCATCCGGCATGTAGGTAAACTGGCTTTGTTGTGCCGCTGGGGTTGCCACACTAGGAATAGTTTGCGGTGGCGCTACCCCTACTTCTACAGGCACCGCCGTGCCATCCGGCATGTAAGTAAATTGCCCTTGTTGTGCCGCCGCCGCTGTTGATGCGGCTTCGGGGTTAACTATGTTTTGTATACTAGCCGCTGCCGCCGCTTTACTCGCGGCGTCTGCTGCTCCCGCTGCCGCCGCTTCGGACATGGTGCGCGTAAAGGCCCCTTCACCAAATGCGCCCGCTTTAGCACCTTGAAAGAAACTACCACCTTCACCAGCAGCAGACATACCGCCACTGATACCGTTCATTACACCGGCTGTAAGACCGCTAATAGCGGCGGACTTCAACGCGTCCTTCAAGTTACCGCCATTTATCAAGGTGGCTATGCCTGATCCGGCAGCCGCGCCTAAAGGTCCGAGGAAAGCAGCACCTACGATTGGCAATACAACCGTGACGGCTTTTTTTACAAACTTTTTAAGCCCCTTGAACAGCTTCTTCAGGAAGAATTCTGGTTGCCCGGTGACCGGGTTCAGAGAGTTAAGCTCGTTACCTACCACATAACGCTCGGGCTCGATGCCCATGTCGCGCATTTGTGCAAAGATACGCTCTTTTAAAATCGGGTTTTTGCGGAAAACCTCCATTGGGATAACGGTTTCGCCTTCCGCAGCGTGAATCATGTATTCGTCTTCGTGACGACCAAACGTTGCTAGTTGATCGGCTACGCGTTTGACCGACGCAATACCCGCTTGAGGTATGTCATCGTCGTCTTCCGTGGCCCAAGAGCCCTCAGTCGCGGTCAAAAAGGTAGCTATGCCACCGGCAGGAACCTCTATCGGTTCGATATCTTCAAATTCGTCGTATTGAAATGCTGGTTGTCCCATATCGTGA
>Ga0209645_1001027_pt1 | contig 14174 bp, 23 predicted proteins | sample ETNvirenome_6_30_FD_184070 | JGI IMG/M metagenome (GOLD analysis project Ga0209645, IMG submission 184070) | Marine viral communities from the Pacific Ocean - ETNP_6_30 (SPAdes) (version 2) | ecosystem: Environmental > Aquatic > Marine > Oceanic | place: Pacific Ocean | collected 2013-06-19
GAATGTAATGATTGTGTTATTACCGATTAATGATTTACGCATTACGAATCTTTTTGAATTTAATACTGACATAATTAATTTAATTTAAGTGTTTAATAATTTTATTTACATGTTTAATATCTGATGCAAGACTTATTTATTCTGTGCATCTTTTTAGTTTGCTTAAAAAATAAATAACTTACAAATATAATATCCTAAAAAGTTCTAACGGAATTTGTGTAAAAAGCGGCCCGTGGGGCTAAATAAATGCGTTTTCGTAACACGCTGGTAGTCAGGTAGTTAGGGGGCTACACTTTACTTCTATATATCTAACATAAAAACAGTGACACAAGCCTTATAAGTAGTAAGAGTAACAGGCTATTGTCACACTTTTAATATAACTTGTAATCGAGTAATAATATACTCATGGCATACGCACAATCAAATAATCCGTTTAAAAAGACAGCTCCGGGTAAGAAGTTCTCCAAGAAAGTAGGTAATAGAACTGTTAGCTACGGTGAGAAAGGTTACACTATAGGTAAGTGTGGAACTCCAAAGGCGCATAGTTACTGCGCTAGATCTTCTGGTATAAAGAAGTGTAAAAATCCTCCTTGTCCAAACGATCTTTCTAGGAAGAAGTGGAAATGCAGAGGTAAAAGAAGTGTTTGTTAAAAAATAAATAGATATGGCGTTTAAAATGAAAGGGTTTAAAGCCCACAATATGTATAAAACTGAAAAAGCTGAAACTTACAAAGAGCATTTAGCTTTAGAAAAGAAAGGTTACGACCACAGTCCTTACAAGAAAAAAGGATGTACTTGCTACGAAGGCTACTCTAGAGTACCAAACACTAAACCTTGCGCTCCTGGTAGTTGTAAGAAAAACTCCCCTATAAAATTAAAAGATGCTTGTTATTACAAAGCTAAACGTGCACATAAAGTATTTCCATCAGCTTACGCTAGTGGTATGATTGCTAAGTGCAGAAAAAAGAAAGGAAAGTAATGAGTAGCTTTAGTAAAAAGTTTTGCGGAAAGTCTCCTTTTAAAGTAAGAAAAACTCAAGCTGGAGCTAATTTAAAGCGCTGGTTTAAAGAAGAGTGGAAAGACGAAAAAGGTAATCCTTGTGGATCAAGCAAAAACAAAAACACAAAAGTTTGTAGACCCTCTAAACGTGTAAATAAAGACTCTCCAAAACCTTGGAATGAAATGTCTAGCTCTGAGAAAAACAAAGTTGTTGCAGCTAAAAAGAGAGTAGGTATGGGTAGACGTAGAGATTCTAGCAGTAACGTAGCTTAAACTTAGCAATTACTTAATATAAAAAACAATCCATAAAGTAATTATTACTATATGGATCACAAAAAAGATATGAGTAAATTGTTGTACGTAGTTATAATGATTACTGTTTATTTACTTGCTGTATAATAGCTTTATTCTTAACTCTATCAGATATTGGTATAGGATTACCTCCTTCGTCTATTCTAACAAAAGTTATTTTAGTTGCTAAAACTATTATTTGCTCTCCAGTGTAAACATTATGGCTTCTAGCCTCTAACTGTAAAGTTAAAGAGGTATTTCCAACAAAAGTAATTCCACCATATATTTTTAACAGTTGACCTTCTCTAGCTGGTTTTTTAAATTCACATTTATCAATAGAAACAGTGACAACCCTTGGCGTGTCACATACCTGCATGGCGTAAGCTGCTCCCGCAGCATCAAGCCACGAGAGTAGTTTACCACCAAATAAGTTGCCATGAAATCCTAAGTCAGATTTCTTAACAGCGTGTGTGGATATTAAATCCATTAAGCAGCTACAGAGTTTTTAATGCTTTGAACTTTTACTCTAACTTTTTGAGCTAGATCTTTAATGTTCTGCATGTTCTTACGCACTCTAGTTCCAGCTGAAGAGTTTCCATCTTCAAACTTTTCTACGTCAGTAATTCCTTGCTCTAACGCTACTAACATGTCATTGTACATTCTTTGTAATTCAGTCATAATAAAATAAAATTAAAATTAGCCCTCGCACGACGCGCACTCGAGGATATTTCTACTAAAGGCTTGAGCAGAGCTTTGGCTAAACTGATAGTATAGCGTTTTAACTCCCTCTTCCCACGCGTATAAATAAAGCTGATTAATATCTTTAGCTTTAATACTTGGATCGATCATCAGGTTCAAGCTCTGTGATTGATCAATATATTGTTGTCTTTGTGCTGCTTGAAGCACTAATTCTTTAGGAGATATTTCAATAAAAGACTTAAATACTTCTTTAGTTGGAAAATCTAAATGTTGTACAGATCCGTCTTTCTTTAATATACTCTCCCAAGTTTTATCATTGTTTAAATCATACTTCTCAAGCTCACACTCAAGAAAAGGATTTTTGTATATAGTCTTAGTCTTTGCCAAGTCTTTTACAAAGTAATTAGATTTAATAGGTTCAATACCCATAGACACAGCACCATGTATAAAACTACTTGATTTTGTGGGCGCTATAGCCATTAAAGTTGTATTTGCAAAGCCTTCACGTAGACATGAATATCCCTTGTATTCAGAGAGCCATTTAGACGCGTTCTCTGAGCGTTCTTTAATTGTCTTGAATATTTCATTGTTAAGACGCTTAGCTTCTATAGAATCAAAGTTTATCAACTTCGACTGAAACAACGAATGATAACCTAAAACACCAATACCAATAGCTCTATGTTGCTCTGCAAAACGATTTGCTCTTGCTAAACCTGGTAAAGTTTTTGACTTTGAAACAAACTCGTCCATAACAGCGTTAAGAAAGTGTGTATAGCACTCGACAGCGTCGGTCATTTTAATTTCTTCCCAGTGTAATAAGTTTATAGAACCTAAACAACAAACAAACGAGTTGTAGCTATCAGTTGGTAGTTGTATTTCAGAACATAAGTTAGACGCAGTAATTTCTAAACCTAACTCTTTATATGGTGAGTTATTGTTTGAGTTGTCTTTAAACATAATATAAGGAAAACCAAACTCAGATCTACGTTGAATAATCTTTGCCCATATCTTACGTTTAGCTTTATCGCCAGATTTCATGTCTTCCATCCAAGCATCAGTAACCGTAACGCCATACTGTAAGTTTTGTATTGGGTTACCTTCTGTACCAATATCTAAAAATTCCATAATGTCATCATGTTCAACTGGTAAATACACAGCACAAGCACCACGACGAGCTTCTGATTGCTTACAAACATCGACAGTAGTATCATACATGCGAGCATAATGAACAGGGCCATCAGCTTTACCACCAGTTGATATATCAGTACCACGAGGTCTAATATTACCAAGGTAAGCAGATGTACCACCACCATACTTAGACATCATACCTATTTCACGCGATGCGTTTAGTATACTATCTAAGTTATCATCAATATTACTACCGTAACAACTAATAGGTAGACCTTTTTGTTTTCCAAAGTTGATCCACACTGGAGTTGATAAACTATAATAACCTCTAGCCATATAGTCTTCAAACTTTTGAGCAAAGCCGTCCATACCTAAAATCTTTTCAGCGGTGTTAGCTATATCTTTAATACGCTGCTCAGGCGTTTCTGTTATATATCCTCTTGACAAAAACAGACGCGACTCATCATTGAGCCAATAATACTTTTTATATTCCATTAAAATAAATCGTCTTCTGTTATACTTTTACTTTTCTTATTGTAATCAATTTGCTTTTTGTAGAAAAAGTCACCCTCTTTAGTAGCAGTAATCTCTACATCAAACCATTTTGTTTCAGCTATAGCTTCTTTATCTATTTCAAAGCAATTGTCATAGCCAATTTTATTTAACGAGTTGTTAAATCTGTTTTTAATAAACTCTTGAACAGTGTGTTGACTTAAAAAGCTAAGCTCTCCTTTTTCAAATATCCAATTTAAAACTTCGCACTCAGCTTTGTAAGCTTTTTTACAGGCCGAATATACTAAATTTTTAAATTCATCATCAAACCATTCAGGATTTTCTTTTTTAATTATATTAATAATTTCTGCTCCAAAGTTTCCGTGTATATCTTCTTCTTTGCTAGTAGCTTCAACAACGTTAGATATTCCTTTAAATACATTGTTATGCTTATTGAATGACATCATAATTAAGAACTGGCTAAACAAGCTAACATGCTCAATAAACAATGAAAACAACAATACAGATTTAGTGTACATTTTATTGTCTCTTGATCTTGTTCCGTCTAAATACTTAGTTAGGTATTTAATCCTACCAGCAATAGCAGGAACATCAACAACTGTTTCAAATTCTTTTTCTAAACCTAATATACGTATTAACCTAGCGTAAGCATCTTTGTGTCTTACTTCTGATTCAGCAAACGTCATACCAACATCACCAACTTCTGTAATTGGCATACGCTTATACATATCAGCCCAAAATGTTTTAACACTAACTTCGATCTGAGCTATTGACAACATTGTTTTCTTTATAACGTCTTTTTCCTGCTTAGATATGTTAACTTTAAAATCTTGAATATCGTCAGTAAAGTTAAACTCTGTATCTATCCAATAAGAATGTCTAATAGCATCTTTATAATCTAAAAGCTGAGGGTACTTGTAAGGAAGTATATTAATTCTTTTTTCAAATATATTATCCTTCATTAACTAATTTTTAAATATAGTTAAACAAACATCTAAAAAACCTAAATACAGCACGTGATTATCTGAGTTTTGGTTTTGGTATGTACGTATACCAAATAATAATCCAGGGATAGTACCAAACGATAATTCCCAATCAATTTTTTGTTTCATCTTTTTATTTTTTTAATATTAAAGCGATTGTTTCATCGCACTGTTTTTGATTTTGAGGTTTATATAAAGTCACATTTGCCATGTTGTCTTTTACATAACGTTTAAACATTTTCCATCGTATTGGAAAACTTTCGTTCGCACGGCCTTTGCACTCTATAATAAAGCCTTTACCTATGAAGTCTGGAGTGTATTTAATTCCAAGTATTTTTTTATTACCTCGGTCTTTGTAATCACCCTTGCCGTTTGCTTGCCTTTCATAGCTTGCATTGTCAAACTCAAAGCTCTCAAATATAGTGTATGTTTCTCCTTCATATTCATTTTTTATTTTAGCTTTTTTCAGAGCTAGATACATATACTTCTCTAGCCCTGATTGAAATTGAATACCATCGCAAACTACTTTTTTAGCTCTAACCGGACCTTTCTTACGTTTAAACTTTTTCATTATCTATTCTGTTTAACTCCATCTGTTCTAACCAGTCACGAACGTCTTCACGCGCTGACTGAATATATAAGATCGCATCCATTAGCTCTTCTTGTACGTCGTTAAGATAACCAGCTAAGTCTTTTAAACCTTCAGTACGCTCAGCGTGTAATGTTCTGCCGTATTTTGCAAAACCTTCATCAGATCTGTTTACAAACTTTTCAACAACACGTTTAACTACTGGATCTCTAAATTCTATATTTTTACTTTCTTTCATTTTGACTTTCTAATTGTGGTATGATAAAACCGGTTACTAAATAATAATTATCCCAATCATTTCTAACTCTTCCTCTTTGTTTTCTTCTTTTAAAGAATCTCATACTTGCAGTATTAACAGTATCTCTTGTAGAAGGTTCAAAGCCTTTAGCTATTTTTAATAAATGTTCCATTTACCATTTTACCTTTGCGATTAGAAATTTCTTTATATGCAGCTTCAATGCACTCTTCAATAGTAGTACCTGACAAATGAGCAAGATTAGTAAGTACGACAACCATATCGCCAATACCATCAATAACCTCTTCTTTATTATTGTTAAGCAATGCTTTGCCAGTTTCACCAAACTCTTCGGCAAGCTTTATATATTGTGTTTTAACATCACCTTTTTCATATAAACCTCTTTCTTCAGCCCAACGTCTTATACAATCAAATAAATGATCGCCACAATCAGAGCAGTGCATTGGCAATTTTTCAACTGTAGCATCATGCAGCTCTTCATTAGTTAAAGGTAAGACATTTCTCATAGGATCAGTTTCCCAATATTTAGCAAATGCCTTATTGTATATGTAGCATCTTTCATTGCTGAACTGAGAAGTTCTAGCGTTGGCCAACAACCAAGTAACACTTTGACCTGTAACAGTAAACTTGCCATGAGCAGTTTCCCATTGCATACCTATATTATCCATTAATTGACCTTTCAGCTTATTAAGTGGGCAAGCAAATGTCGTTGTTTGCTCTGTAACGTTAATATTCATTTCTTCTTCATTTTTATTATTAATAGTTAAATTTTCATATAAAGTTTGATCTACTTTGTAGCCGTAAGCCTCTTGTAGTTCTCTCTCCATAGAAGATGCAACGCTAATATCTTCTGTAGAATAAACAACTGTATACTCTCCAGGTCCGTAACCTTGCTGATTCTCAACTCTTTCTTTTAAGTCGCGAGTAACCCCGACTTTTTTTCCTGGTATGTGATAAACATGATACATCATATATGATAAAGTCTAGTTTTTTTATTAGGTAGCTTATCATTATAGCAATGTAAGTTGTGTGCAAAATGATAATAAGTACCAAGTTTTAAATTTGTCTTCTCTGCAACTAACATCTGCAGTTTTGAAAAACAGTATTGATCATTACAGAAGCCGTACCAGATGTCATTAGAACGCATCATAACAGCCATATTAAGCTTATTATTGACAACTGTAAATTGAACAGCGTAAGTACAGGGCGTGTCTGTAGCGTAAGAGTCTTGCTCTTTGCCATCGTATATTGATATTGCCGCTTGCCTTGTTTGTTTACTGCTTTTTATTTGAGCAATTACTTTTTCTAATTGATCTCTACGTTTCCATTGCCAACCGTAATTTGAATTAACATTACCATACTTATCAGCCATGTGTTTCCATATTGCTGGAACTTTACCATACAACTCTCCAAGCTTTTTAATGTTACAATCACCAGACAAATACCATTGCCACTCAGCCTCAGCATACTCTTCCGACCATTTACGACTTTCGTTTTGAATGTAGTTGTTCTTAGGATTATTAATGTAAAAACCTACATTAAATAAAGTTTTAGTATTTGCAAAATCAACACCATCACGATATATTTTCCAATAAAAGTGATCGAAAGCTTCAGATGCGGAATTAAATGTTTTTGTCATATTTGTTTTTATAATAGTGATAAAATTCTTTTTGTTTTAAACTAACTTGATCTTTAGTATATGGTGGACTATATGAAACTTTGTCTTTAATTTTTATTTCAATATAAAAATCTCCTCGTCTATCACACATACTACCAGGTAATACGCACATTGTAATCTTGTTGCTATGACACCAAGCAATAGCCTTAAAGTCTTTTTTCTCCCAATATGTAGGGTCTGGACTTGTTTTTCTACGTTTAGCCATTATTCCCAGGGCATTGGTTGATCTTCTTCAAGATCAGCCGCTAGAGGTAAAAAGCTGCCTGATTTGTATTCCCATTTAAAATGAGCTTCAGCTCCGTTCTCACCAAGGTTTTGAAACTTAACTTTCAATACTTTAGCTTTAACAGTTTTAGCTTCGTAATCTCTGTGAACTAACAAACCGTGATAACTAGCATCGTACCATTCACCACCACCTTTAATATTGTACATAGTTGGCTCTTCAATTTTACCATCTTTATCTTTGTACATTTTAGTAGGGTGAGCAACAACAATAACTAATACATCAAACTTTTTAGCAAAGACTTCAATCTTCTGAAGATATTCAAGCGTGTAGCGGTTAACATCATCTGAGTTAGCGTTAACATCTCTAACTTTATTAAATGGATCAATAACTAAGCATTTTATACCTTTACGTTTAACAAGCTCAGCGCCTTTACGTAATACAGCTTCAAGGCTATATTTGTCCATGTCAATAAAAAAGAAGTTGTCGTTAACGTGATCTGTAACTGTATTCCATCGGTCATTACCAATATCGCTAGCGTCTGGCATATCCATCCAAACCTTACGCATTAACTTATGAGCGTGTAGATATGTTGGCTGGTTTTCTGGACTAGCAAAAGCAGTTTTCCAACCATAGTTTTTATTATATCCCACACACATTTGATCGACAAAGTCAGACTTACCAGAACTAGGGATGCCAGTAACAGTAATAAACTGACCAGTGTATGTACTGAATATTTTATCAAAGTTTTCAATACCGATTTGGTAGCCAGGTTTAAAACCATTTTTAACAAAGTCCACAAGTTCATCTTCTATATCTCTTAATGTTGATACACCTTCTAATGGTACTTGCTTTGCTCTATCAATAACATGTCTAAGCTTTTCAGCACCATATTTAATTAAGTAATCGTTCGCGTCTTTACAATCCTCAAAATCAACTAAATGACAAACTTCAGCACCAAGACGTCTTATAAACTCTTGTTTTAACGCTTGACCAGGATCATCAGCATCTACTGCTAATACAACCTTTTCTTTGTCCTCAAAATAGTCTATGCAATTATCTAAATAATCGAGGTTGTTTGAATTTAATGTAGCACCATTAGGCACTGATATTACATTTTTAATTCCCGCTTCGTGCATTGCAAGCACGTCCATTTCACCTTCAACTATAATACAAGAATCATAACCTACGATACTGTTGATATTGTAAAATATCTTTTCAGCGCCTTTGTAAAGCTTAAAATTCTTACGACCATCTCTGTACTTAACGTTAATAAGTTGATCGCCCATAAAATAGTTGAACTGAATTGTATTCTCAGTTTTACCTGTCTGAGGCATAAACTCAGGACCTTCAATTACTCGAAGATCCTGTAGAGTTTTATTTGAAATACCTCTTGTCGAAAACCACTCTTCAACTTTAGTTTGTACCGGAGTATATAGTGTTTCTGGTTGTTCAGGTCTAACATAGATCTTTTCAGAAGCACCTTTACGCTGGTATGTATGAAGTTGAAAACTAGTGTTGCAATTGTGACAAGTACCAAGACCACGTTCCCAATCATAAGAAGCACATTTAGCTTTCCTATTTTCAGGTTTCCTATCAGCTGAGCACAAAGGACAAGTGCCCTGTGACTTCCCAGCTTCTAGGTCATATTGATTGAACTTGTCAATCAAAAATCCATTGATCTCTCTACTCTCCATTTATTAAAACGGTAAGTCGTTATCTTCAACTTTCGCTTTTGGAGCAGCAGCTGGCATATTATCTCTTGGAGCAGCATCAACGTTTGTTCCGTTAGTCCAAACAACTTTAACATTACCTAAGTAAGTTTTAGCTGCTTTGGCGTCACGCTCGTCTTTTGTTTGCTCAACGATAATTGGGCCTTGGTTACCGAACTGATCAGGTTCGTCGTTTAGGGTAATTGCAATAGGTAAGTATTTACCTTTTTTACCCGTGATGATTTTGTCTTTAGGAATCTCATTAAGATTAATAGACGCTTTAATAATACTAGCCATAGTATAAAATAAAATTAGTTAATAATTAATTACGTATATATTATCCGACGGTAGTCGTAACGATTTTGTGTTACAACGTTTCCGTTTTCAAATATTGCTTTGGGTCAAAGTTGTCATTTTTATAAAACAGATCGTACTGTTCGCTAGCCATTTCAACTTTCTTTTCTCCTTGCTCATAAAACTGCGGAGAACAGTCAAATAAACCTATCTGTTTAGTTGCTTTATCTATAACAATAAACAACATTTCATAGCCAAACAACTTACTATAAATGTAAGCTTGGCTGTCGTAGTTATATTTCTTAGAGTTCCATCTAAACTTATCAATGTCAGATGTAGTTTTAAGATCTATAACTAGTTTTTCTTCGTGATTAATAATATCTGCTTTGCCTTTCCATTTATTACCAAATAGTTCTGTAACTCCAGGTTCTTCAAATATACAATCTCTACCGTGTATTAGGCCACGACAAACGTCGTTCTCTAAAACCGTGTCAATCAGTAGTTGGGCGTTATCTACTTCTGACTGTAGTAAACACATTTCACCACCTGAAAGCTCTTTATAAGCTTTGGTATTACGGTTTGTGGCTTCTACAATTTTAAAGCTTTTCAGCTTGTCTGGCTCTAATATAGCGGTGTGGAAATAACCACCAACTAAAAACGCTGGTATTTTCTTTTGCGGATCGCGTAAAGACAACGGGTTTTTAAGTAGTGTCGATATATTTGAATTACTTAAATACTGTTGACCAAACTCTCCGTAGTAGTCTTCATCGTTTCTTAGTCGAGTGATTATATCTTTCATTATGCGTTAACTTTTACTGCAGCTTCTAATACTTTCTTCTGAGCAGATGTTATTATATACTTAGATTCAATTGCAGATATATCACCACCGTTAGATATATAATCTATAGCTTTCTGCATTTGATCTTGTGTCATTTTAGTTTTAGCAGCAACTTTAGCAGCAACACCTTTACCGTGTTTGTTTGTAGCGTCAGCATCTTCAGTATCATCAATTAAGAATAAATTACCAAGAGCATATTTTTTACCATAAGTAGATGCTGCACCAAACTGTTGAGATGTTTGCATACCTTTTTGGTTTAAATCAACGCCGACAACAGAAGACGCGTGTATAGCATCGGTGCCATCGCTAATAGTAGCAGTTACTTTTAACATTGGAACAGGTTCAGTACCTACGATCTCTTCAGAGGTTGTTACATAAATATTGTGCTGTAATAAAAAAGGCTTTACACCTTCTAAGATGTCTTCAGCTTTACGGAAGTAATACTTACCGAACGAGTTGTATGAAGACTTTTTCGCTTTTAGCTTAGTCTGAACGTCAGCTAGCTTTTTAGTTAACTCTTTCATAATTGGTATTTGGTTTAAAATTAATATTAATTATAGGTACTCTGATAAACTAGAGTAATCCATAACTTTTTCTAGCTTTTTTAAAGCTTCTTTTTTTAATTGAGAAACTCTAACATAGGAGCTTGATCCTTTTATATCTAGCATTTCTGCTATTTGCTTAGCGGACTTTTTGTTACAGCCAAGTCCAAAACTGTATCTTATTATATGAAACTCTTTTTCACTCAAATGCTTTAACATTATGTTAAGTATTTTTTGATGTAGAACTTCTACTTTCAAAGGATCTTCACTATCGTCTTCTATTTGCATGTACAAGTTGTCTCCTACTTGCTCATCAATACTTTTAAATATAGAGTTGTAAAACATTGCTTGCTTATCTTTGTCTTCATTGAACCCTTTGCGTATTTCATTTAGCTTATGCTCTGGTATACGCATTGGTGATCTATTAATATCTGTTCCTCTTCTTATCGCTCCTCTAATTCTTTTAGAAAGAAACGATTTAATACTTTTTTCAGGGTCGTTAGAATCCATTATACGACTCCATATAATTTTATCAACTGCCTTTATTAAACCTATATTACCTATTTCTATTAAGTCATCAATGTTCATAACACCCGACGCCGCGTCAGATACAGAAAACTTACGAGCAAGATTTTCAACCAATGGTAAAAACTTTATTATTAACTCGTCGCGAGTGTATTCGTCCCAGTTTTTATTATCAGGTTGATTATTGCGTATATCCTTCTTGTAACGCTTGTAATTCTTGTCGTTGTTTGTTTTCATCGACGGCTAATATAAGCTTTTTTTTGTTACGACGGCCAAATAACTATTAACATGTAATTGTTTGTAACTGTTGGTTTAATAATTCTTTTTCTTTTTTAAGCTCATTCCCCATTCGTCTGTGAATAGTTCGAGTTGTACATTTTAACGTATCAGAGATCGCGCGTATTGTAATCTTTTTGTTATCGTCATGTAATTGCAGCATAACATTATATATGTCGTCTTGTGTGATCTTTTTAGATCGACCAACCATGCTACCTACAATACTAAGCTTTTGTTCTGTACTTAAATTACAATCCCAGTTAAATATTATCTTACGAGCTTTATTAACTGGTGGCTTTTCTAAGTCACACATACTAACATCATATATAATAGATTTTAATAGTTGTTGTGAGACTTTAAATGTTACAAAGCCATTTTCTTTAAGGCATATATGTTCTGCTAAGCTTTCAAGATCATCTTGATCTAACTGAGGGTTTAAATACCATAATACTAATAAATGCCATTTTAAAGATTTATAAGTATTAATCTTAGCTTTGCTTTTAAACAGAGAGTAATGCTCGTGAGTACCATAGTCGTAATAACTACCCCACTCATAAACCTCAGTAGGTACGTCGGTTATGGGTGGTCTAATGTATACGATGCGTCTTCTGTTTAATATATCCATATTCCTGTCAAACTGTGACATTAGCCCGTTACTCCTTTATATTCACAGCCTATTGTCACACTGCTTGGTTTTAACGTTGCAATAATAATTCTTTTACTCTTATCGTTTGCAAATTTAATTTCATTAAATTGCTTGATACGTTTCCTGAGGTCTGGTTTCATATAATGTTTCGGTTTTTAGGTTTGCAATATTCTTTTTATCGTTGATGTAATAGTTCCAATAAGCTTGTATACTACATTCGTCTTTGTATTCATCAGGCATACACTGTGGCATTTCTGTTAATCCTGTCTCTAATATACCGCCTGGTAATTTAGATAATGGATCTTCACATTTAATTATAGTCAAATGCTTTTTGCCATAACGTTTTTCGTATTCTCTGCCTAACTCCATCATGTGATAGTATAACCACGCGTAATTTTGGCCTGATTGCCTAGCCCATTTAGTTGATGGGTGATTTCTGTGTGCAGGTTTGTAAGGAACATCAGCATCGTCACCCATAATACAGTGATGAGCTGTGCATAACATTTGAGCAGACTCAAGTATCATTTTAACAACGTGTTTGTTATATTGGTATCTAGCTGCTTGCTCTGGGTCTTTGTGTAAATAAAATATATTCATACTGGTATTATCTATTAGTGTTCGTTTCTGGTTTGTGTTAATGTTTATTAAGTAGTTCAAGTACGTCAAATAAAGCTTGATGCCTGTGGTTTTCTTCTAATACAACTTTATAAACGTGTTTAGATGATGTTATCTTTGATACTTCATGTATCGCTGAATAGTTTTTATCATTTAAGTCGATCTGTTGTCTATCGCCACAGAATATCATTATAGAGTCTTTACCTAAACGACTTAAAGCCATTTGAAACTGTGATCTAGTTAGGTTTTGAAACTCATCTACAATAACTACAGAAGAATCAAACGTACGGCCTCTAAAATGAGCTAGAGATACAAGTTCAATGTCTTCATCATTAGTCATTTGTTCTAACTTATCAGGTTTGTTATATACCTTACGCATGTTAGACATAATAGGTACTAACCAAGGTTCCATCTTTTCTTTTTCAGAACCTGGTAGAAAGCCATTGTCTTCTGTTGACACTGTAGGTCTAGTAATAATAATCTTATTATACTGACGTTTAAAAAACTGATCAAGTGCAATTTGCACAGCTAATAGAGTTTTACCGCTACCGGCATTACCTACAACAAAGTTGAAAGGGTGTTTAATAATCTCTGCTTTAGCTAGCTTTTGCTCATCTGATAGAGTAATAGAGAACCTTATATTATTTTTAGGTGGTGTCTTACTCTTATTTGGTTTGTTACTCATTATAAATTTTCTACAATTTTATTTAAGCGATCTATATGGCCTTTAATTAAATGGCACTTTTCATATTCTTCTCGCTCTTCATATATATTCATTAGCGTCATTAGCCTAGCTAATTCACCAACCACGTGGTCATCATCTCTGTCGGCATACCAAATCATATCATCACCTTCATAAGGTTGAGTTTGTTCTTTAGGATTTTGAGTTCCATAGATACGTTTCACTAATTGATCAGCTAACTTATTAACTAACTCGTCCATTTGTTCTTTACTAAATTCTTGCATCTTATTCATCTTTATACTTATCTATAAGATTACGTGCATCTCCAACGAATATACACTCCCAACTGCTAGGACGCTCGTGATAACACAGCTCACACATGTGTCCATACACTTTTTCAAATATGCTTATATACACCGCTCTATTGTCATCATTTGGTTTTTGCCAGATATAATATAAGTATTCAACATCAGCATGAACCATATCAATATGCTCTAGCTCCCAGCCACTTAGCTTTTGATTCTCTATTAAAGACTTAGCTATATCAATACCTAAACCTTCGGGATAACCATCGTGGTGTTTGTAAAACTGTGCGTAATGTTCTTTGGGTAATTGACCGAATGATTGCCCTGACTTGCGCTCTGCAAACCTAATTGTTGCTCTCGTACTCATAGTATTTATGTAT
>Ga0209645_1001028_pt1 | contig 14172 bp, 3 predicted proteins | sample ETNvirenome_6_30_FD_184070 | JGI IMG/M metagenome (GOLD analysis project Ga0209645, IMG submission 184070) | Marine viral communities from the Pacific Ocean - ETNP_6_30 (SPAdes) (version 2) | ecosystem: Environmental > Aquatic > Marine > Oceanic | place: Pacific Ocean | collected 2013-06-19
CCCAAGTTTCAGCGCTAGCGGGGGTAACTCCATCAAATCCATACTTCATACCCAACGCAACTCGTTCTTGACCATCATAGTCCCAAGGGTTGGCATAATCTGCAGAAGCATAATCGCCTCCGAAACCTAGATCTGTATTTCCCGGATCAAGAACAACTGCTTCGATATCATTTATCTCAGGGTCTGACAGCGGGGATCCAGATGCGGCATCTGGATAATTTAGATGACCGTATAAATTTATGTCGTTAACTGCCACAATAATATCTTGGTCTGGATCGTGATAAATACTATTCATGGGATTGGTGACCAGTGCGCACCCTGCGAACCCTAGACGTACATCGCGTATAATATTTGTGTACCAGCTCGGTATCTCAGTCAAAGATTCAGCAGAAGCGTAAGGAACACGGCTGAACGCATTGTCAAGCTCCATTATATTCGCATCGATAACACCGGGCATCACGGTGGACATATTCCGAGAAATTCTATCTCCCTCTAGAATCCGAAGACCAAAATCTTCGATTTCCGTATATTCATCTAATGCATCATTGGCGCCTATCACTATGCCGAGGTCCAGTTCTGCATCTGATAAATCGTATTCTGCTGCAAGTTCATCCGAAGGGGGAACTGCGGGGGAGGGACCCATAGAAGATGGTGCTGAAGGGGGGATTGCCATTGTTTATTCTCTTAATTAAAAGTATTTTGATTTTCCAAAATATGTGCTTTTTTGATTCAGTATGTTCAAGTTTGATAAAATGAAAGATAAATCAGGATCTTTTTTATAAAAACCACCAGAAGTGGTCACTGTTTTGTAAATTCGTGGTGCTCTTACACCTTCATCTAACTGCAGAAATGGATCATTATCATGCGGAAATTTATCTGCCGTAGTAATCGTCATGTTAAACGTATTTTCAAAATCTTTCGAATCCATAATTTTGTAATTTCTTAATGATTTTTTTGTAGAATTTTCCTCTAATAAAGAAAAATCCTCTGAGTGTTGAGTTGCTGTAATGTTGAGTTTTGCCAATGTTTCACTCGCCAATACATTTCTCCTAGTTTCTGTTTTACCGTGAGATCTCATTTGTCTTGTGGAGCGGTAAGGCCCGGTTGAGGCGAGAACACTCATCCTAGCAGACTCTATATTAAATAATGTAGGCTCTTTTCTCGGATCTACAATCTTATCGACAAAGATTTGCTTCTTTACTCTTCTATTGATTACAGGAGCTTTTTTTGGCTTTATTATAGATGCTCTAAATTGCATTTGATTTCCTCTTTAAAAATAATTAGTGGTTGCGATAATTTATCAATATAGTTTAAAAATCATCCATATCATATAGCGATTCGTTGCCGCCAAATTCAGATATACCCGGATCCGCAAGATCTTCGGAATAGTCGCCAATGTGATCAATTACTGGTGCTCCTATGACTGCTTCATAGTTAAAGCTAAACTCAGTCTTATCGACACCATCAGCCGTAACATCTAACTGTAAGAAGCGAGCAGCAGCCTCAAGAGTTACCAACATATTAAGAGCATTTTCGTTAAAGTTCTTCAGGGCTCCAAGGTTGCCAGTTTCAGGTCTTATTATTTCTAATAAATTATTCGCGGTCTCAAACATCATTACGGAATCTCCACCATATTGATCTGTCATTATGTTAACAAAGGTGGTGAAAACAGCTACCATTCTGTGCCACGGAGTGTTGGGCGGAGTGGGATATTTGTTTTTCATCTGAGTCACAAAAAATTCGTTGAATCGTTGATCAAAGGCATTGAATGCGCATGCCTCTTCTGCAAATTCAAAGTAATTTGTTAAAAACAAGCGGTATGTATCTTTGTATGTTTTAACCATTGAATAAAACGCATCTTTAGATTCGTCTATTATTTTTACATCAAACCTGATGTTGTCGTATGATTCAATTCCTTCGTCTACCTCGGGGTCGTTTTTAAATGAATACGCCATGTCGTCATCTAAAAAGAATTGATATTTAAACATCATCAGTCGATAATCAAATCTCCATCGTTGACCACCGGCTAGTGCTGCGTCCGAAAAGCCGGGAAACGCATAATTTCTTAAAACAAGGTGGGTGTTGACCTCCTTTGGGGCATATTTACCATCAGCTACAAGCCTTTCGATATCAACAGAGTTGAAATCTAAGCCTCGAATTTGAGCCTCTATAGCTGATTGTTGAGCTACTCTAGAATCTCCCAGCTCTTCATTGATTCCCGGTACATAGGCGTCAGGCATCATATCCTCCATAGGAAGCAAAGACGAGCCTCCGGGGCCAGTACCGGGAGCAGGGGTGGCGCCATATGAGTCGGGTACCATGCCAGCGGGGGCGCCTACCGCGGACGCAGCAGAGCCACCAGTTGCCGAAGCATAATCCGCGAATTCACCTCCTAAATCAGGTGTTATACCCGGAGAAGCATCTAATGGTGCGGCTGCCTTTGTATACTCGGTTATTTCTTTGAACGATATCCCCTGTAGTGCATTAATTTTTCGGTAAACATAGGGGCGACCAGTTCTTTCATTCAAGGGGGTCAAAAATCTGAGGTTTTTAAACTTCTCTGGTCTGCTTTTTTCTTCGTCGGTTTCATCTGCTTTTGTTAGTATGAGTTGGGCTAGGTTTTTTACGCCGGAAAATCCCCCGGTATCTGTTCCATCAGGGTGATCACTAAAATTATCTAAATTAACGCTGACTTGCTTAAATTTACATGCAGAATTTGTAATTTGACGAGCATTGGGAAAGTTTGCCAAAAATCTATCCACATTCATAACTTTTGATAAGTAAGAACTCTTTCTTATATATTTTTCCATATCGAAAAAGAAATAGCCATATTTGCTGAGTACGATATCCACTTCTGCCAACGCAGAGTGTACTCCAGTATCACTATTGAATCCAGCATAAAGGGCACGTCTTGTGATATATTCATAAATCTTGTCGTATATCCTATCTCTATTCAAATCCACATTAGTATTAATTATATCTTGAAAATCTTTACCAAAGTTGTATTCATAAAAATCAAGGTTGCCGCTGCCTCCGGAAACACGATCACTTCCCCCGATGGTCATGTCGGTCTCTGATTCTGCATTGCGCTCGACGATGTCGCTTCTATAGTCAGCTTTTGGAATCTCCATTGGTAAGTTCCATAAACCAAATGGTATCACAGGATAAGGATCTGTACCTCTGTTCCCGCCGCCAGCGGGGGTCACGTAGTCGAGGCGCTGGTACATCGGGGCGACGGCTTGTTCAGTGTTTCCATTCACGAGTACTCTTGTTTGATTATCAGGCGGCAATGCAGTGCACGCATATATTTTGCACAGCTTGGTGTCATAATATTCCCCGGCAAGATTGTGAACTTTTTCAACAATTTGATCAGTGAATATATTTGCCCAATATTCTCTTTCGGACTCTAAATCGAAATCTGCTGCTGACTCGGATGACATATTATCAATTGTGCCCAACACTTCGCTGAGAACTGCTTCTGCAATCCGGTACGGACCCTCGGCAATGTAGGTGTCCATTTCTGTTGTCAGGTTAGTGCTTGAGCGTTCTCCGCCCTCTAATGCACCTGCGCCGGCTGCAGAGTATGATGAGTCCGGAGTTCCGTCGGACGACTCAATGCCATAAGCACTGTAAATAACTTTTTGGATGTTTTTACGGATGGTTGATTTTTTTCTTCTTGTGCATCGCCACCAACCAATGTCATCAAGATCTCTTAAAGATCTCCTAACTGGATCGATGGAGATGTCGTCAGGTTGAAAGTATGAAGGCGATGAATCTGTATATGAATTTTTATAGATACAGGAAACTCCTCCTATTTTGTCATAGTAAGTCCTTCGGTATTGTAAAACACCATCATAGTTTGATTCTTGTTGAGCTAGCGCAGAGGGACTATAGGCTGTGGCCAGACCTGTACTTGTGAAGTCGGCTTCGGTACCGCCGTAGTCCGTGGCGACACCGATGCCGGTAAAGGAGAAGTTTACAACTGGTGATACGTAATCATATGGATCAATATCGGCGCCGGCGCCTTGCCCCATCAGACTTGGGCTGGTGGTCAACGGCGCCATTCTTTTGGGTACAAAAAATTCAATTTGATGGTCCTTTTGAGCCAAGGTATATAAAGCCCATAAAGATTTATAAGATGTTGCAGTCCAAAAATATCGGTTAAAGTAAACTCGCTTTGGCCAAGTGGAGTGAGCAAAAATACCGTCTGTGGCGGTGTTGTGAAAATCAGCTACTGATGGGTGTTGATAATATAACCCACGATTGCCGCCTTGCATGTCTGGTCGAGGACTACCATCGCGGAGATATCCAAATTTTTGCAGTGTTACTTCAGGATCACCACCAGTCCTTCGCTCGGGGTTCGTGTGGGCGAGTCCGGGATCCCTTATATCCACGTTCTGAGTGTGAGTATAGCTACCCTTAAAATAATAGCTCTCATATACGTCATCAGGAAGATGAGATCTGGCTGCTTCGGGTTTAGTTGACATCACACAATTCCAAAAATGCGAGGGCGCGTCATTGTTCCAGCCGTCGTTTCCTTTACCGGTTCCTGACCACACGCTTCGGTCTTGATCCAAGCGACTTTTACTTACCCTGCCGTCATCATTCCATTCACTTGGATCCCGCGCGGTGTGGTCGCTCCTGCCCGTCTCTTTACATATGTAATAGTGTGCGCCAGCGTGATCTGGGCTGTTCTGGTATGCGGCGTTGCTGCTCCCCTTAATCATTCTCGAAGCCCATGAGTGAAAAGCCCAATTAGTCATTTCTTCAATTGCGAGATTGAATTTTTCAGCGCTTAAACGTCTTTGAACTGCCTCGGGGGACTCTGGTGTATAAAGGCTGCTATATGCATTTTTGAATCCTCCGTAGCTAAATCCCCCAGCAGACTGTAGCGGTGCTATAAGAATCTCTATCTGCCGCCTTAAAGCGTTCATGTTATCTTTAAACTCTGACGCCCTTTCTGCTGGTGTTGCCGGCAACTCTGCTTGACCCGGATAACTTGTCCCTGCGCTAACCATTGGGACATATGTTGCGATATTAGAGTTGTATATATTTTGATATATAAATTCTCTATGTGGCAAATCTGCTACGTGTGATATAGAACTCATTTCTGGGGTGAAGAATGCCCTATTGTCGACAATTTTATAATTTCTGAAAACTCTTTTTACGACTTGCTCTTGTCTCGTTAACATCGCATCTATGTTGTTTATGAGTATTCTTAATCTTTGTGTAAAAAGTGTACCTCTTGAATCTTCATTTGTTGCTGTAAATCCTTGGGCGACTTTGTTTAAATTGGATAACAAATTGATGTCATCTTCGTAAATTTCTAGAACAAGCTTAGTTTCGTCTAGCATCTGTTCCAATTCTTCATCGGCTCTTGCTCTTTCTTCATATTCTGCCATGAGAGAATTAACTGAGCCCACAATTTCTTTCGAACCAAAGTCTTTCGTTTTGTAGTAAAGCGTATTGATGCCGCGTAATGGCTGCTGTGGATAATGCACTCCTTGACTATCGACAAACACAGGCTCGCCAAATGTGGCTAACGTGCCATTCTTCATTACGCCTTCATACGTAATATCACTATAGTTTATCGACACAGTAAGCGGATCCATTGCATCTGACGTTCCTGCTCTTACCTCATAGGGGTGCATGGTACTGGTGCAACAGAAAAGTCTAATATTTTGTTTACCAACAAAATCTTTTACATATGTTGTCAATTTTATATTAGAAAATCTAATAACCGGATTATCGTCAGCGTCTCGCTGGGGTGTCAGTTCTGCTACTTCGTAAAACTCAGACAGCGGCAGCGAAACCAAGTATCCCGTTGCTCCGGGTCTAGTTGTAGCTAGTGAGATTGTCATCTCATTGTAGTCAATTGAACCGGCGGCACGAGAGGTTATTGCATTACGTATCTGAATCGCGCCGACATCAAGCTGTTCAACTATTTCTGTCTTTTTTACTCTTCTGGAAGTTCCGTCGGCGGCCATACCAGAATCGAATGAAATGAACAATGTGACATACATGCCTTTGTCACTTCCTACTGCAGACGTTAGGGTGCTAAATAAATCATCGGCGGTACCGTCTACATCAAAACCTTCCCATGTAGAAAAATAGAACGATATATCAGCATCAATCCTAGTCATAGTTGAGACTATGGTGTCATATCGATCAGCAACAGCTTCACCATCAAGATCAAGATCCATGTCATCATGGTCAGGAATCGCTTCCGTGGTGCCACCAGGGCCCGCACTGGTCACAACACCACCTGTTGCAGTGTAGGTATCTAAGATTTCATACAATTCGTCGCCTTCTGTAACGTCACTTAAGGTTATTTTTTCAATTGTTGGCGTTGGAAGATTTCTTCCGTAATATTCTATAGCTTGTTGTTTTGTTAATCTAGGCATATCTCAGGCTCCACTTGACTTCCATAAATGTCAAAATATACATCATCCGTTTGTTTACCAGAACAATCAATGTCTAGATCAATATAATACGATGTTTTGTTGTAATTTTGTAATTGTCTGCAAACTATATCCCTATCTGCATGACTGTCCTTCTTAAAATCAAAATAATACTCTACTGCAGTTTGGGGTAATTTTCCAGTATATGGCTTAGAGGGATTTGCCATAACCATTAGCCCATTTACAATTTGCTGGTCTATTGTCTCAAAATACTTTCTTTCTAAAGTTTCCTGCGTAAAAACATTATCAGTGCCCGGTGAAGCAGAAGACGTTACCATGAACACTTCAACATCATAGTTTTCTGATAACATTTCTGTATTTGCTTCGTCAACGTAAATTATGGGGTCTTCTGAGGTTAAGTAGATGAAGCTATTGTCCGCGAAAGTCGGAGTCTGATTGAACGCCGACCTCGCATTCTCAGTGGAAATTTGATCGGTTTGCCGTGTAGGGTATGCCACATCTCTTATTTCTTTTTTATAATTAACTCTTATATTGACTTGCGGAATAGAGGCAGAGATAGTTTGAGCAACTTTGTATATTGTCTGACTGCTTTCAATCTCCCCATTTAAAACTATGATTTTCCATGCAGGAGAGACGTCTGTTTCTTTTGAATCTAAAAGAGCGTCACCTATTGAGCTTCCGTATCTAAACACATCCCTTCTTGGCGTGTACATTGTGGGTGTAATATCAGATAAAAAATAATTTTCTTGCTTTTTAAATCGATAATTGTGGGCGCGCGTGCGACCATCGGGAGTCTCTATGACCTCGGTGCGTGAAACTTCAGACATGTCGCTCCGGACCAGTTTTTGGCCGGCTGAATCGACATCCTCAAATAAAGTCAACGAACCTATATATGGTGTGTTGTCCTTGATTCTTTCATTAATAGAATTCTGAGACTCGCTTATATTGTTGTATTGATTGTCATATACGATATTGTCATCATAAAATGCATAGTAAACCGGAGAATACTCTCCGACCGACATCAAGTACTTACCATAGTTCGTAAGCTGAAAATCGATTACAGTCTCTTTTTTGTCAAGTATCTTTGCCATTTATAGTAATTATGCCTTAATATTTTTTTCCATTAGGAGACTTCATCATGCCTGAAGTCTTTTTTACGCGAGCGGACATTTGCTGCATTTTTGCTTTTTTATTCTGAGCCTTGGGTGCTACTCCCTTATTGGGAATTTTGTTCTCGACTTGTTTCTTAGATATCTTTTTAACCATTGCACCATTTCTTCGTTTCTTATTCAACATCATGTTTTGTGCATTGATAGTGCCCATCGTATTAGACTTCATCTTTTTGTCATTTTCTCTGTCGTATTTGACATCTACATCGAAATTGATTGTTTCAACAATGGAAATATAGTCATATGGCCAGTTATACAGCATCGGATATCCACTCTTATCTTCAGGTATAAAGCCCGGTTGGAAAGTTGTTTGATCGACTTGTCCGGTAATCATATCTCTGTAGATTGTTTGTCCTCTTTGCTTGACCTTAAATACCATCCATCTTAAATTGGGATTTGACAGAAGATTGTATTCAGTCAGCAACTCTGTATTCATTAGCTCATGAGCCACAACAGACTTTTCAAATTTTGCCTCGTCATAGTTTCTTGGTGCCAAGTTTTGCCAAATGTAAGACAGATCATTCTTGTCAAGCTCGTATTTGAACTCGAATATGTACATGACTATTGGATCAATCTCTCTGTTGTTTAAGAAGTCAAACTGCGGAGGAAGCACATAGTCTTCCATCTGCTCTGCCAATCTGCGCAGAGAAGAGCCGGCGGTTTTGAGGTTGTCTCCCTCAATAGAACCTTCCTTCTCTTTACGAACATTAACCCATCGTTTCTTGGGTATATCGATAAACTTCTTTCTTCCCGAAACTGAGAGTTTAGGAACTGCAGATGACTGTGTTTCTCCGATTTCCAAACCTTCGACCAAATATGGTATTGCTACAACCGCCTCTTTAATCACTTGAGTATCAGCAACTTCGCCTAGGCGCACACTTGAATTGTCCTCACTAAAGCCGCAAAGGTTTGCGAATGATTTCATATTCTTGTAAACCGCTGGTCCATCGGCGGGGGTGAAATTATTATAGAGCGATGAGCCTGTAACAACCTCGTAATGGTTTTTCAGCCAGTTAGCTGGAATGTCTCCTATCTCTAAGAAAATTCCCTTATCGTCGCTCTCAGGTAAAATACCAAACTGATGCCACATTCCGCGCGGAACTGATTCAGAGCCAAAGTTTTGAGGAATAGTGATGTTGTCTACTGTTAACGGCCTCACTCCGGTGTCTGCAAAGTTCATCATTGGTGTCTCAAACTTCGGCTGAATGACCCATCTTTGTGTCGCTTGTTCATTGTCTTTTGACAACTCAAGATCAAATTTGTTCTTTTTGCTCTTTTGTTCATACTCGACACCAAAAAGATTGATACACGAGTCTATTTGCATTGCATTATCGTTAATATTCTCACTGGCGTATGGGGTGAAGTTTCTATCAAAAGTCGGATAGTGCGCGCCTACAGAACCTGTATCCACATCGGTAAATTCTGTTGATTGATCACGATGAAGTGTTCTTCTGTAGAACCCATTATGTTTCTTATGACCTTGCATGTCGGAGCCCGGATCATATCTTCTCTTGATAATTTGCGTTTCAGAAAGCACTCTGGATAAATCATACTCAACATTCTCTTGAGGTCTAAAGATGAAATCGACCCAGCACTCTCCGTAATAATACGGCGGAGTGAATGACCAGTTATAGCCATTAAGCGAATCTTTGACACCAAATGATGATGCTGATAGGTTGAATGCGTTTCCGATATCATAAAGAGAACCTCCGCCGGGACCAAACAACGTTAGATCTTGACGGCCTGAAACAGCTGGACCAAACGCGGTTGGTCTACTGTACATAACAAAGTTTTGCTTGAATGATGACTGCTTTTCGGGATCTTGAGGAAGCTCGTAAGATCCGGAGATTCCGGGGATATCAGACGCAGCAGGCGAGGAGGCTGTGGTGTATATCTTGTAGTACGCTCTCGCACCTTCGGTGGAGTAGAAGTAATTGGTACCATCACTACCTGATTCGAACTCATAAGTTCGTGACCCTTCAAATGAAGTGCGCATTCTCAATCTGGCACCGTAGACTTCACCGGCACGGAATCTCTTCTTTCCTAAGTCGACACCAGATGAGCGAAGTTTTGTGTATTCTTGATCTCGTAAGAAAAACTTTCCAACGGTAGCAAAGAAGTTTGATGTCATCTTGTTGTATAAAATTCCGGGGTTAGCTGCCTGTAAAGATGCTGTTGACGGTAACGGTAGTCTTACATTTGGATGTGGCTCAATGTCCGGCAATGAAACTCCATTGATATATTTAACCGGGTTCATGATAGCTTCAAATGGTAGTCTGGTGTCCCAGAAGGCGCCAGACACATACTGGGCGCCGCCCTGATCTGCCAGAGAGCTTCCGGTCATTGATGCAGCTATCATGTAATTGATTGGGTACTCCTGGGTGGGATCCCCAGCCACAGGGCTGCCTGTGACCGCTTGGGGACGGGCCTTGTAACCATTGGTGATAATTGGGTAATCAACAGCAATTCCAGATTTAATTGAGTTGTACATAATTCCGGGCGCAAAGAATGGCTGAGTTATCGGGCGAGAATATGAATACTGCGCAATTGCAGCGTTGGTAGTCGATTCAGGACCACCAGTACCGCCTGAAAGGATCGAGTACGTCATTGTATCAGCAAAAGATCTGGAGAACTGGCTCACTATATCCAGCGTTCTTTGCGCAGGATAGAAGCCCTTGTAAGGATTAAACTTGATAGCTGCCTTACACGTTAATTTTATTTCGGTCGCCTTTAAGCCTGACATGTCTTTAATGTCTAGGAAGTTGTTCATAAAGTCTGAATTCGAGTAGTCTTTGTAGAAGGTATCTTGCGAACTGCTCAAATTGGTTCCGGGGATCTCAAGGTAGTCAAATACTTCCCCACCGATACCAACCTTGGCGTACTTGCTGATTTGTTCAGAAACGCGGAACTCCGGGACAACAGCATAACCCTTGGCCATCGTTTTAATATCATATCTAAAGTCGTCGTAATCGTTGTACCAAGGCTTCGATGGCGCGGAAACAAAACCGACTACACCGTTTGAAGTTGTCAGGTATCCTGCTAAATCGCCGGCTTGCCAAGCTGCCTCGCCAGAACCTGTAGCAAAAGAACCTGTAGTTATAGGAGTGAATGAGCCTGTTATTCCGCTGCCGCTGATATTGTTTGCTTCAAGTCCAATAATTCTATTATTGGTTGGCTGTGAAATACCCACTGGGTTGAATGCGGACAGTGGTGAATTAAGCATATGCTTACGTGAGTACAATCCTGTGTTTTTAATCAACAAAGGCACCTGTCCTTTTTCTGAAAGGATCGATAACGAGGCGGGAGGCACTGAGCTTGAGGGGTTTTGGTCTGGTTTAAAGAAGGCATACGAAGTATACGTATTCTGCAACTCACCGGCGCTATTTGATAGTATCAAACTTGAACCAAAATATCTTAATTGACCAACGACAACGCCGCGGGTCGGGTCAGCCGTGACTAACGGCGGACCTGTGCGTGTGGCAAAGTCCACTGGTGCATCAAGAGGCCAAATACTCTGTGTAATCGACCTCAATCCAAAGTCGGTGTCTAAATAACGGAATGTTCCCACTGCGTTTGGTACTCCCATTCCACCCGAAACCCTGTTCTCAAGGGAATCTCTCCAGAATTTGTTGTCATACCCCACGCGAGTCATAGATGATGACATGAATTCTCTACGAGTTGACGGGAATAAGTTTTCAGAGTAGACAATCCAATTCAAGTTAATATTGTTTCTTGCGCGCATCGCAACAAGTTGCTCAAAAGGAGTAACCTCGCTATCAAAGCTTAAGTTGACAAATCTGTTTAAGTCTTCTTCGTTGAAGCCAATCATTTCATTGTTGTATGTTGTCTGAAGTGTTACATTCTCTACTTGCTCGCGGTAACCACCAACTGAGGTGGAGAACGAGTTAGCGTAATCCATATTCACCAATACTGGGCGACCCTTTGTGGATATAGGAGGCAGACTGAAGTTTCTTTGCGTGTTCCCAATATACATTGTGGAAAGTCTGTTTTCTCTCTTTTCTTTAACCAAGATTGGATGATCTTGTTGGCGCATGCGCACCCAGTTAGGGAAGCCATATGGTCCATCACGATTTAGAATAATGCTTGTGAATAGAGAGCCTGATGATTCGTTGTTTGCTATTCCACCCGGAGTTATATCTCTGTTTAGATAATCAGAACCTGATATTGGAGCAAGGGCGCCCGATGTGTAAGCACCCATGGTATTTGAGGACGTATTGATTGTTTCAACAATTATTGTATTAAGACCTGCAAAATCAACAGGTATAAACTGGCTTACATTGGCACCTTCACCGACTGATTTCTGGGTCCACCCAAATCTTCGAACATTGAGGGTTCCTGCGTGATAGTATGAACCAAAGTCACTGGCAGATGCAAAGTTCAATGGATCTATGATTGTTGAGCCACTGTGGAGCTGATATTGGCGTGGAGTGAACCCGCAGGCCCAATAAGAAGCGGTAGATTCGATTGATGCTGTTATCCAAGCATATTGTCTTGTATCGCGAGGAATCTGATGTTGGATGTTAAAGTTGTCGAAAGAAGGTTGCTCTGTTATGGTACAAATTTCTTTCATACCTATGAAAGGCGCCCTACACCCACCTATCGGATCAGGATAAACCGTTGACATGGGTGAGCCTGCGGCATCTCCAGAACCACTACTGAATACAAAGTCAGAAGTTGTGAAATTTTCACCCATCTTGCAGACAGGGTACATGTTGTTGAGAGGTTCACCGGAGTGATCGAAAACAATATTAGTACCCGAGAGGGGCTGTCCGGGGTTGGCGCCATAACGAATCGCGTCATCATCAGAAATCCCTGTTGGAGAGGGATCGCCTAATGGATACCAAGCATGTAGCTTGCTTGTGTTGGCAAGATATGGCGCCGATGCTGTTAAGTCACAGGGTACACCGCCGTTATATATCTGAGATATCTCTGAAGCTTCGAGTGAACGTGTCCATAGAGAACATTGATCCATGGCGCCCGAGAAGTTTGTAGAACCAACAGCGTCGTCAGCGGAATTTCCACCGAAAGTATACACTTGGTCTCCCCTCTTGCGAGGTTGTGCTGTTGCTGTGGCCGTATCAAAGCCCTTATATGCATAAGGTACGTCTATCTGCACATCATAGGTGGCGATATTACCTGAGTTTGTTATAGTTACCGCTGGGGTCAATTGTTGACCGTCAACATACATTCTAATCAAATCGTGTGAATCTTGAGTGCTTCTCAAGCTGCCGTTTGTACCTTGAAGGGTCACTGCGAAGTGGTGCCAGTTTCCGTCGCGCATAGCTTCGGTTTGAGCTGTGTATTCCTGCTGAATTTGTGTGCCACCCAGCCCAGTCCCTGTGTCGCGGTACCGAGCCTTGACAACAAGTTCATTATTTGATTCTTTATCGATACGAATAAGAGGCGCACTAGTTGCGGCCGCCTTACCAATTGACCATAACGTCATAGCTGACAATTGATTACTACACATTGCCCAAAAAGAAATGGTGGCGCCATTTTTGTTACCGGATCCTCTGAAAGATGCAGATATGAAATCAATACTACCTGTGTCAGCACTTGCTAGTACGGGTCCTCGTGTTGCTCGATCAAGGAAGTATAATGATCGATCGTTGTTTAGTGAAGAGCCTGATGTAACAGGTAACAAGACACAAGACACAGCTTTTTTCTGGCAAACATTGTTTCTATGGGTCTTGTGAAAACCGGGCAATTGCTCGTAAGATGCTCCGGGGTCAGTCACATTTAATGAATCTCTACCAAACTTAGCTGTGTGTCTCGCGTAATGAGAACGAAGACCGTAATCAGCCCCGTGGATGTCAGAAACACGTATACCAGTGGTACCACTTCCGGTTGCTTGGGAAATGCTGCCAGAAGGTCCCTGAGACGGCTTTATGACGCTCATATACTTGTGCTTAAGTGCGTTGTAAACAGAGAAGGAGTCTGACCTAAAGTCTCTGTAACCCTTCCCGTGTGTCAGCATTCCGCCACCAACGGCCGAGAAGCGTGAGTTTACGACTGAATTATTAACTGCTGCGGTCAAATACCCGATACTGTATTCGTCCACAAAGGAGAAGTGACTTGTATCGCCGCGGCGGGTATCCAAGAATGTTCTCGTTTGAGTGGAGGCTGTTGAGTTGTTTTGGAATATTTGCGTAGGAAGCGCTGGCTGCTGATCCACAAAGCTGCGAGGGTTAGCATATGCATCAAATGAGTGGACTACTTCATAATTGTGCTCGAAGTTTCCAAGAATTGTCGAACCGGTTCTCATTCTTATGTTTCTGATGTTGACCGGGCGTTTCGCAATGAAATCTCTATAGAAAACCGCCTTGTGTGAAGCAGTCATTGGGTAGGGGGTTTCACCGCGAGCATTTGCCTCTGGGAATGGATAATCAGCACCAACAAGACCTATCGCGCCAGATAGTGGGTTTCCGCTCGGACAGTCACCGCGCTGACCCAGAAGCAGCTTCCAGGCTTCAGGTCTATTGGTGTAGTCGTCTGAACCTGTGTTCAAGGGAACGTGTCTAGATTGGTGACCACCGACGGCGTACTCTGTAAATGGTCCT
>Ga0209645_1001029_pt1 | contig 14166 bp, 10 predicted proteins | sample ETNvirenome_6_30_FD_184070 | JGI IMG/M metagenome (GOLD analysis project Ga0209645, IMG submission 184070) | Marine viral communities from the Pacific Ocean - ETNP_6_30 (SPAdes) (version 2) | ecosystem: Environmental > Aquatic > Marine > Oceanic | place: Pacific Ocean | collected 2013-06-19
TGGCTAAGGTTAGCAACATAGTAGTCATTACAGATGCAGGCGGTACACAGACGCTAACCATCCAAAATTACTCTGAGAGTGACGAACTGGAGTTTTTTAACGTACCATTCGATGAAGCCATAGACGGAACGTTACGTAGCAATTTCAGAGACTTTAGGAGAAAAATAGGGCTTACCTACAATTTATGTACGACTCCTGATACGTACCGATCTATTTGCAATAACATAGCCACAGACCTTATAAACGGTGCAGAGTTTATTTATATCGGTATTGATACTGATAACGTAATTAGAGTAGTTTTAGACGATGGCTTTGCAAGTCGTGTTCAATACGCAAATCAACATGGCTTGTTTGTCCCAAAGATTAACTTTACAGCTTTTGAACTTGGTATTGATATTACGTTGGACTTCGAGGATTGGCGATTTGTTGATGAAAGTGTTACTGAACAGCGTGATTACAGGTACATATACGAAACTGTTACAACTCAATTAGATTATGGCTTTATCGAGTAAGTTAGAAACTATAAATATACGAGTGGATCATGCTACTCCAGCTAGCGGTGATTGGGAATATAAGTTCACCATAAATAGCATGGTATCTGATATTGGTCAAGTGAACTTTAACTCACCATTTGATGAGGCTTTGGATGGCAGTCTGAGGCATAATCTTAGAGGATTCAGGCTTAACTTAGAGTTAAATTGGGAAAAGTTATTGTCATCTACAGCCCAAAAGAGAACGTACACCTCTAGCTGGGGGTCATTCTCATCTAGCACCGTTAGTGCGTTTCTTACTGACTTAGTAGATGCTTTAGTAACTGATGGTGACGGTCACGTAGAGGTTTCATTTGATGGTACGTTTGACGCTATATACAACATATCTACACCTAACTTATCGGCAGCCGATCACTTTCGTTTTGTGCTAGATAGCTCTACATTTAGAACGGTATATACCAACCAAATAGGCAGAAGTTCTGCTAACTTGAAGTTCGTAGGTAAACAAATATTAACTGGTATTCCAGCAGCATTGGAAGCCCCTAGCGTATAAGGTTACATGGCAACAGAAGTAAAACGTAGAAGAGGTACAACCACTCAGCACGATTCGTTTACTGGAGCTGAGGGGGAGATAACAGTAGATTTAACAAAGGACACGCTTGTTGTTCATGATGGCTCTACTCAGGCTGGGTTTCCATTACTAAGGGAAGACTTTAGTAATGCCCCTGCGGAGATAGACGTACAAAACTCTACGATTGAAGCCTCTGAGTTTATTGGTGATTTACGTGGTGCAGTGCGATTTAAAGCAAAGGCTGTCGATACTAACATAGCTAAGGGTGATGCGGTATATATATCTGGCATAGATGGAAACACCCCAACAGTTGGTTTGGCTGATGCTGATAATGCGGCTAAGATGCCAGCTTTTGGTTTAGCTGCTGCCGATATTAACGAAAATGCTACAGGTGAAATCATAACGTTTGGCACGTTATCTGGGGTGGATACCTCATCCTTTTCTGTTGGTGACATTTTATATATTGACACGTCTCCAAGTATTGGTAGCACATTAACAGCTACTGCTCCTGCTGGTGAGTCTGCTCAGATTCAGAACATAGGTAAAGTGCAGAGGTCTCACGCTACCGCAGGCTCTATCAAGGTGGGTGGTGCAGGCAGAAGTAATGCTACACCAAACCTAGACCAAAACAAGATATTTTTAGGGGACAGCAATAACAGGGCGGTATCTACTGCACTTAGTAGCATTGGTCTTTCTAGCTTTAATGATGATTCTACGTTTCTAAAAGACGCTGATTTTAGTAGCAATGGATTAATGAAGCGTACTGGTGCAGGTACTTACGGTATTGTTACAGATAACTCTAGTAATTGGGATACTGCTTACGGTTGGGGTGACCACTCTACTGTTGGTTACCTTACGTCATACTCTGAAACAGATACGTTATCAGATGTAACTGGTAGAGGTGCTTCAACCACAGACACAGTAAGTTTTGATAAGTCTTCAGCTAGTAGCGGTAATGCGTTTAGGGTGTTAGGTGCGGCAGGTAACATAGACTTCTCGTATTCAGGAACACAAATATCGTTTAGCGCACAAAGCACTATTACGGCTGGCTCAAATGATTTGTATTTAGATGGCGGTCAGGTAGTGGTCGATACTAACCTGTATAATGACGGTGACGCTACTGTTACTGGTAGTATAACCGCAGGCTCTATCGTAAAAGCTGGAGGCTCTTCATCCCAGTTCTTGAAAGCTGACGGTAGTGTTGATAGCAATACATATTTAACAGCAGTACCTAGTGAATTTTTAACTGAGACAGAGGGTGATGCTAGATACTTGCAGTTATCAGGTGGTACCATATCTCAGAACCTTATTATTAGTGGGAACCTTACTGTTAGTGGTACAACCACTACAGTGAATACTGAGACCATTAAACTTGCTGATAACATAATACTTCTTAACAGTAACTACGATGGTGAAACACCTACAGAAAGCGCTGGTATAGAAATTGAGCGTGGTCCTAGTAACACCAACAAACAGTTTTTGTGGAACGAAACCAATGACAGGTGGCAGACCGATGATGCCCTGCACGTAAGTGGTGCGCTTACAGCTACTGGTGATTTAAAGATAGCAGAATACATAAAGCATAATGGTGATACTGATACTTTCATTAGATTTTTATCAGACCAGCTTAAAATAGTAGCAGGAGGTAGGAATATAATAAAGATGGATGAAGGTACTGACCCTGATAAGATAGTATTAGGAGATAGCACAACTATTACTTATACAGAAGGTAAAGTAGGGATTGGTACGGATTCGCCAGCTACGACTTTAGACGTAACAAAGACTGGTGCAGGTATTCAAGATACTATGCAATTAAAAAATGCACAAACATTAGCGGCAGGTGTAGGTTCTTCTCTTGGTTTTTCTGATGGCACAGGTGCAAGATTTGCATATATAGCAGGTGCAAGTGAAGGCACAAATAATGACAACGGTTATTTTACTGTATTCACACGCTCGTCAGATAGTCTTTCAGAACGCCTTCGTATCGACTCAAGCGGTAACGTAGGTATTGGGATAACTAATCCTTCAGATTACTTTACTAACTTTAACGATTTAGTAGTAGGTAGCACATCAGCAGATTCAGGTATAACCATAGTGTCAAGTACAACTGATGACGGCACATTAGCGTTTGCTGACGGCACTTCAGGCACAGCGGAATATTCAGGCTACATTCAATATAGTCATGGAACTGATGAACTTTCTGTTGGAACATCAGGATCTGAAGCCATGCGTATCGACTCAAGTGGTAACGTAGGTATTGGTACTAATAATCCTGCTCAAACCTTAGAAATACATAATTCTGATGCCTCAGATTATACAGATTTTGGTTTAAAAGGTACTGGACATAAATATGTTATTGGGGTAGGAAATGACTCTGTTGCAACTGTAAATGATAAACTATATTTCTACGATAACGATAATACTGCTTTTAGAATGGTATTAGACACCTCTGGCAGTGTAGGTATAAACAACACATCTCCATCATCTTCCTACAAGCTAGATGTAAACGGTGCAGGACACTTTGTTAATGACTTAATTTTAGACGAGGACTTAGTAGTAGATGACACGCTCTATGTTGGGAACACTACAACAGCTAGTCACAAAGTATATGTAGAAGGTGGTGCAGGTCATGATGTTGTAGCTAAGTTCAAAACAACAGGAACAGGTACAAGTGACTATTCTGAAATACATATAGAAAATAATACAACAACAGATAGGACTATACTTGGAAGCATAGGAAGTAATTACAGTAATACAGATTGGTCTAACTCTTCGTATTTATACAATACAGGAACAGGGCGCAGATTTTTGATTAAGTCGCAAGCTGAAATGATATTCACCACAGGTGGTACTTCTCTTACTAACAACAAGAGAATAACTATCGAGTCGGCTGGTCAAATTAATATGCACGAAATTGTAAAGCTAGAGAGTGTTAATGAGGACACTAACACAACAACTGCTTTATTCCATAGTTCAGGTCAAACAATAGTACGCAGAACACTTGGTTCTAACGCCTTCAATAGTGATACTATACCAACTAACAATAATCAGCTTACTAATGGTGCTGGTTACATTACGGCAGTACCAAGTGCATTATCTGCAAACAGTTTAAATTTAAACTCTTTCAATAATGATGAAGGCACTGAATATACATGGTTTGACAGCAATTCTAGTTCAGCAGGAAGCACATGGTATAAGGTTGCTCGTATTGTTTTAGGAAGTGGCTCTTACTCTGGCATAACTTTAGAAGTAGAATACTACTACCCCAGTACTAATCATGGCGATAATGCTGATGTGCAAAGATATTTTGGTTTTGTTAGATGCACTAGGTCGTCAGGGTCAGATGGCAACAGAGATGATGCTGAAGTGCAATTCTTTGATGCGAATAGAATTAGGGTAGCAAAAACAGATTTAGGTGACTACGAACTACAAGCTAGAGCAAACGTTAATAATAGGTCGTATGGCGTTACATATAGAATACTTTCATCTGCTGGGGCAACGATAACCCCAGCTACTACAAAAGTAGCAGGAAACACCGATGCTAGTACTGTATTTTACACTGGGTCATCAGATGATGGAGTGCAATACAAGTTCGGTGGTACAGTTAAGGTTGGTTCTGATTTAGACGTAAATGGTGACCTTGATGTTGATGGTGAGGGAACTTTTGGCGGTATTTTAAAAGCTGAATATAGTGGGGAAGTATGGATTAGCGCACTTAGTACAACTAACACTCAACTTAATGGTTTTAGGGCAGGAAGTAGTGATGGGTCAAGACAAAACATTCTTTACAGAAGCCGTTCCACAAATCTTCTTACGCTAAGAGCAGGTCATGATAATGGTGAAATACAGTTTATAGCAGGTGGTTCACTTGAAGAACGTATGCGTATCGACTCAGACGGTAACGTAGGTATTGGTACTGATAGTCCTGCAAATACCCTGCATGTTTATAAAAACGCAACTATTGGACCAATCACCAGTACTACTACCAGCAATGCTGGTTTACGTATTCAGGATTCTGGTGCTAACATGTATTTAGATGGTAACTCCATTATTCTTGATAATAACGGATACTTAACCACAAACGGAGCTTATAATTTTGTAATAGGCACTAATAACACACCCCGAATACATGTAGATGCAGACGGTAACGTAGGTATTGGTACTGATAGTCCAGCTGCTAAACTTGAAATATTTGGTACAGGGAATACATTAAGGTTAGATAGTGCGGCAAATCAATCTAAAGAAATTCTACTTAGAAATGTTGGCTCAGGAACTGCTACTATAAAAACCGATGGAGATTTAAAATTATTTGCTGAAGATGCTAATAAGTCTATTATTTTTGAGAATAATGGTGGCGAAGCAATGCGCATCGACTCAAGCGGTAATGTAGGGATTGGTACTGCGCCTAGTACTTTTGCTAATTATACAAATGTGTCAATCAAAGGGGGTTCTAGTGGTTCAAACTTAGATTTTTATAACTCTAGTGGCACACGAGTTGGTGCTATTGTTTCAAATCCTAGCACTAATCTTATTCTTGAAACTAATGAATCGACTCCTTTAGTCTTTAAGACAAACGAAAATACTGCGATGACTATCGACAGTTCGGGTAACGTAGGGATTAACAATACTTCACCTTCTTCGTTTCTTTCAAATGGCAGGGAATTAGTGCTTGGCGATGGAAGTGCTTCACATGGTATGACAATTTTTAGCGACTCTGCAGGTACTGGTAACTTATTCTTTGCGGATGGAACTACTGGTGATGAAGCGTATAGGGGGTTTTTAAGATATACCCATAGTTCCGATAATATGGAATTTTATACTGCTGGTGCAAATCTACGCATGACCATCGACTCTAGCGGTAACGTATTAGTGGATAAGCAAAGCGCTGATGATGGAGCAACAGCAGGTATAGAAGCACAAGCAGGCGGTGCTATATATTTAGCTAAAAACGCAACAAATCTAGTTTTAAATCGATTAAGCACAGATGGTGAAATTGCGCAGTTTAAGAAAGACGGCACAGCAGTCGGAAGTATTGCTACTGGTGGCGGCTCTTTAGACATATACAGTTCTGGCGGAAGCAGTGTTGGCTTGCGGTTTGCGCAAGCAGTAATTCCTATGCTTAATGGGGCTGTAAATGACGGTGACGTTGATTTAGGTACTAGTACTAGACACTACAAAGACCTATATCTAGCTGGTGATGCTAATATAGGTACTGATCTTGACGTTGGTGGTGCTTCAACATTTTCAGATAGATTAACAGTTACAGATGATACAGGTGGAGATGGTTCGTGGACAGGTGGTATTTTAATTGAAAATACAAGTACTACAACAGGAGAACCTGCTTTAGCTTTTAAACACGCAGGTACTACTGGGTCAGGGTCTAACTATTGGATTACAGGTCTTAATCAGCAAAATAGATACGCAATAGCGTATGGTGCAAGTTTTACTGATGCTAACACTAAACTTACACTTGAAGCTAGTGGTGATTTAGGGATTGGTACTGTTACTCCTACAGGCAAATTCAACAGTTATATATCGTCTGCAAGACAGCTTACACATAATGGAAATGGTGGTGACTTATCCATTATAAGTAATAATAATTCCAATCCTGTAATGTATATAAAAGGTACAGGTACGGCAGACTTATTAAATGTATTCGATAATACCACCGAAGTATTTACTATTCTGGATGGCGGTAACGTGGGTATTGGTACTAATAGTCCTGCTGCTAAACTCGAGGTTACTGGACAAATAAAGGCTATTGGTGACGATGTTGGTGTTGTTGTTTCAAGCGCAGACTATATCATTGGAACTATTGGCGCAAAAAGTGGTGCTGAACCTGATAAAGGACAGTTAACTCTTCGTGAAAATGGTTCAAGTAATGTAGTTATTAATGCTGATGGTGATTCTTATTTTAACGGAGGTAACGTAGGTATTGGTAATACTAGTCCTGCACATAAATTAGACCTTTCTGATTCATCTACAACTTGGGCTGCTAAAATTTTAAATACGAATGCTAACGGTCAAGGACTACTAGTTAGGTCAGATACAACTAATGATGATAGTATTTTAGGAGTATATGGTAACGGTAGTTACAGAATGATAGTTAAGGGTGACGGTAACGTAGGTATTGGTGAGACAAGTCCTACGTTTCCTTTAGACGTTGTAAGGAGTACTAATACTGGAGCTTTCTTAACTTCTGGGGATGCTTATCAGATAGGGTTAAGAAATTCTACAACCAATACAGGGGCTGCGACTTCAATAGCATTTGGTCATGAAACTTATGACTTTACAAACTTTATCAGCTCTGTAAGAACAGGTACAGGTGCAAACCCAAAAGGAGATTTAGTATTTGGGGGAAGACCGTCAGATAATGCTGGTTTTGTTGAACGGTTAAGAATAAGAGCAGACGGTAACGTAGGTATCGGTACTAATAGTCCTGATACCCTTCTTCATCTTTCAAGTGCTTCATCTCCTCAGTTAAGGATTCAAGATACTACAAATAATGTAAAGCTATCTTTATATGCACAAGATGCAAATGCTTTTATAGGCACAAACAGTAGTCACAACCTTAATATAGGTACGGTAAATACTACCGCAATTAACATAAGCAATTCTCAAGACGTTACTGTAAATAATGACCTTGATATTGGTGGTACAACCACTGCTGATGATACGATTACTGTAGCTAAGAACGTAGCAGGAACCTTTCAGGCTCTTATATTAAATAATTCTAGAAGTTCTCAAGATGAGGTTGGTAACGTATCTAAACTTTCGTTTCAGCATAACAGCATAAACGCAGGTGAAATTAGGTCGGTAACCACTGAAGACTTTACCACCTCAGCGAACCGAAGTGCTGACTTATCTTTTCATACAATACACAATGGCACTCTTTCTGAAAGACTTAGAATCAATGATGACGGTAACGTAGGTATTGGTACTAATAGTCCTGCAGAAAAGCTTGTCGTGAATACTTCAAATGATGGCGGAGCAGGTGGTTATATAAGGGTTCAAAATGAAGTTGGCGGAGGTGGTGCTAATGTTGGTATAAACTTTGCCACGTATTCCCCAGAGTTCTACTCTACTACATCATCTGATACAACTGCTCAAATTAGGGCTGTTGATACAGCATCATACGCAGGAAGGCTTGATATACGGCTAAAGGGTACAGGTGCAAGTGGTGTTTTTTCAAATGTTGCTTCTTTTAATAATGATGGCAACGTAGGTATTGGTACGACTTCGCCTTCTTATCCTCTTGATATATTAAATAACTCAACAAGATTTTCTTTTGAGACTTCAGCAGGTGTTGCTAGACTTCTTATGGATGGGGCTAATGGAGATTTATCTGGGGGTGACTATTCAAGTTTAACATCAGACACCTCTGGTAACTTTTTTATAACTACAGGTAACACTGAACGTTTTAGGGTAGAGCATGGTGGTAACGTAGGTGTTGGAACTGATAATCCTGCGGCTAGATTTGAAGTTAGTGATGGTAGTAGTTCTATCACTCTACAAGAGTATAATAATGGAGCCGCAATATTCTTAGATGGTTCTAATGGTGATTTTGTAGGTGGAGATTACTTTCACATTATAGCAGATGGAGTAGGATATTTAGGATTAGGTGGATACGGTGGTGGTGCTACACCTTTAAATATTAACTTTCAAGGTAACGTGGGTATTGGTACTGATAGTCCTGCTGTCCCTCTTCATGTTCAAGGTGCTGATATTGCAACAAGGTCAACTACGACAGCAACATCTGTATTACGTTTAACCAGAGACGTTACTGACTCATCTTTTCCAAGCACAAAAGACAGTGCAGTAGATTTCATGCTGTCAAGACAGCAGTCGGTTAATAATAATCTTCCATATACTCGATTAGATATAAGATTAGCAGGTGGTACAGACTCATCAACCCCATCTTTAGATGTAATGAGTTTTTTGCATAATGGTAACGTAGGTATTGGTACTACTAGTCCTAGTCATTTACTTCACGTAACTGGTACAGCTGGCAGTATTGCTAATATGGTAGTTAACAATGATAATGTTGCTCTTAGAATGTCAGCTTATACAAATTCACATGCTGAAATTAGGGTTGAAACTGACCATCCATTAGTATTTAAAACTAATGGTAATAACGAAAAAATGCGTATTACTTCTGGAGGTAACGTAGGTATTGGTACTAGTAGTCCTCAAGCTAGACTTGCCATAGATATTGACACTAATGCAGTAGGTAGATTTAGAGATGATGTAGGTGAAGTAGGGTCAGGTAACTTCTGTCTTGTTGCAGGCAATTCTGCTAATGATACTTTAAAGCCACTAGGCTTTAGAGCAGAAGATATTCGTTTTGCTACTGGCTCATCTGAACGAGTAAGAATAACGGATAACGGTTTAACCTTCAATGGCGATACAGCAGCCGCTAATGCCCTTGATGACTACGAAGAAGGAACGTTTACGCCAACCATTCACGCAGGTGCAAGTAACATAACTGCTCACTCTAATAATTATGGTAAATACACTAAGATTGGTAACGTAGTACACTGTTCAGGAAGATTCCAAAGCACGTCATTAACGGCTGGTTCATCTAGTACTAACGTTGAATTGGGTGGATTACCATTCTCTGCGGTTGTATCAGGACTGAGTAATGGTACAGGGTGTATTGCAGGTAGTATAGGGTTTGCTAGTGGTTTTTCTGGGGAAGCACCAACAGCTATGCAAATAAGAAATCAAGAGCCAAATGCTTTCCTATATTTTCAGAATGAGTTTCTTGGATTTAGTAACTTAAAAGGAAACGATTTAGGAAGTGCAACAACTATTGTATTCCAAATAACTTATCAAACTAGTTAATATGTTAGAAAAAACAGAATCATACACGTCTATAGACATAAAAGAACTTGGACAGGTGTCTTTACGAAAAACGACACGAGTAACTGACGATGGAACGGTCATATCCGAAAGCCATCACAGAGAGGTTAGGGTTCCTAACCAAGACATTACAGACCTGCCACAGCACGTGCAGAACACCATCAACGCATACTGGACTCAAGACGTTATAGATGCGTGGAACACTTTACAACAACAAACAAACGAAGAATCACAATGAGCCATATAACAACCCAATACGAAACAGTAAGCATTGACCCTAGTGGGTCAGTATCAGTACGAGTCAGCAAGATATTTGTTGACGATAACGAAGTAGAAGTAGCAACCGCTAGAGAGAAACAATACTTTCAGAGGGATGCCACGATCACAGACCTTCCAGATCACTACCAGTCAGCTATCAACGCCTTTTGGTCAGGGTTACCTGCTATAGAGGAGCCAGAGGTAGAAGAAGAAGAGACACCTGTCGAAGAGTCAGAGGGTGGCGAATAGGTACAGATTTTGTATATTGCAGTAACGTTAACGTTAACTAATTTATATAAACACAATGGAAGAACGACTCCAACAACTAGTACAACAACGAGACGCTCTAAGCACTCAAATTAGCGAGCTGAATTTTTTGATTAAGGGCTATGAAGATACCATTGCCCAACAAAAAGAAGAAGCTGAAAAAGAACAAGAACCAGAGGTAGAGGAGGTATAACCAATCATGCCGTCACACTATGGAAAGATGGGTCACAAGGATGACCCTAAAAAGAAAAAGAAAAAGCCAAACGCCCAAAACGGCAGAATGGCTTTTATGAAGAAAGCTAGTCGGAGTAAGAAAGGCTAGTTTATACCCATTTGAGGGAAGTTGTCATAGTACTGCTTCCCTCTTTCTATTTCTGAGGCATCCATATATCCTTTGATATATCCATTCTTAAAATGTTCCTCAGCTTTTGTCCTACTACTATCCTCTGAAACGACAGTGGATCGCCCCATAGTCCAGCCCACAAAGAAAAAAGTAGTAGCCACAGAGATAAATACTAAAATTTCCATGATATTTATTTTATTTGTTGAACCATCTCTAAAAACTCTTCCATATTTAGCTTGTAAGGTCTTCTCTTGCGTTTACCCATGTCCTTATATGCCTTTACTATTTCGTTCGCTATACGCTCATTCTCGTGGCAATTATGAGACCTTATCTTTAATAGGTGCATAATTGTAGTGTGATTCTTTCGATTTATAGCATTTCCTATAAATTTGTAGGTTTTGCCAAATTTTCTTAATGCTAATGCGCAACATTGCCTAGCATCGACTAAGTGAGACTTTCTACTTTGGCTTGTTATATGCTCAGGATTTAAGTGAAAGTAGTTGCATACAGCATTAATTACGTAACGTTCTATCATTTATTGTTCTCATTAGTTATTGTAGAAAAAAATACCCCCCACTAAGCAGTCTAGCACTGGGGGGTTGATGCTCGCATAAGACTGTAGATAAATCTAACTAACCTTAATTAATTAGTCAAGGTTTTTATCATCTTCTTTTTCTTTCTTGATGGTTTGAACTACCCCAATGATAGCCAACATCAATGCTGCAATGGATTCGTACATATCAGGTTGTACGGTTACACCAATAGCACCAGCTATGGCGGTTACCCCTTGATAGGTAGAGGGTTCTTTTAATCGTGCTTTTAACCAAGTCCAAGTCATAGTTACGGCTCTTTTGTTAATTAAATATACTGTGAAGTCCATGATACCAATGATTTTGGCTCTACTCAATACCTTTTTACGAGACCGTTCAACCTTTGGCATAGCAACCACCTTTACCTTCTTGAGTTTAGCCTCAGGAACGGTGCGGTTGTCTATGGTAATAGGTTTTATTTTCTTTCGCCCTTGTATTGCCATTTGCCATCCTCATCTACTTCAAATTCGTGGTATCTGTCGCCTTTATGGTCGCAGTGTATAAACTTTTGATCTGGATAATAACAAATCCGTTTGTAATCAGATGCTCTAAGCTCTTCTAGTAACAGCTCCATGTTAGCACACGTATAATCTACCGCTCCTAGACCAGTAAATGTATGTTCGCTAGTTCCGCTTCTGCCATGTGACAATTCCCAATCTAAGGAACGATACCCTGAGTTCTGGGATACTTGTATGGGTTGACCTATCTTGTGACGTATAGGGTTAATTATGGGCTTGTGATACTTCTCTATTTTATCTACTACGTGGATCGGAACATCCACCATAACTCTATCTACTAAAAATTCTTTAATGCTAAAATAATCGCAGTACATACTCATTTATTTAGTTAAATGATAAAATCTAGGCACTTACAATGGCAATATCAATACGAATAAAAAAACCCCACTAAGCAGGTGGGGTTCCCAATAAATTCAAATCTTATTTAAAAGTATGAAAAAGCAAAGTTTAGGTGTACATCCTAAACCATTGGTAATATAGTAAAAATTATATAAATAAAAAAAGGGGGACACTACCCCCCCTTCAAAAATATCATCAAACACAATGACAATTAACATGGTTAATGTATAAATGTTTGAATTTTATCAGGATTTTCCTGAAAAAAGATAGGGGCTTTCAAACCCTCTATCCATGTGAGAACTAATGAAAATACTATTACATAAGTTTTTGATATAATAACTTAGCAATTTCATCGCCCTGTGTTCAGAAGGGTAATGCCTCTTCTGTTTCTTTGGTTACAGCAGGAGCATCTTCTCGCTCTGCTACCGTCACTTCACCGTTGGTAAAGACCACTTTGCCATTACCAAGCCAAACTTTTTCTTGTCCTCCTTCTCGCTCCTCTTTGGATTGAGACATAGCAATACTCGCATTATTGCCGAACCTAGTTTCATCGTTAATGAATACGGTAACGTTGGCATACGTGCCTTTTTTACCTTTAATTAACGCTTCTTTTGGGATTTTTGTTACGTCTATAGACGCATTGATTATTGTCGCCATTTTTCTTGTATTTATATTAAATGTTACTGTATGAGAATATATGAGACCGCCTGAGAAAAATCAAATCTTTGATTTAGCCACTTCTAAACCCATATCGCCATTGTGAACCATATGGATGTAGTTGTGAGACAGTTGACCTCTTCTTGTTTTTACTAGCTTTACAAAGACTGATTGATAGTCATGAATCTCACCATCTTTCAGTCCTTTTACGGCTAGATAGCCCTCATGATCCCTTGTGACCAGACCCTGTATCATATTAGGTCTAAACACTGAGGTCATGCAGTGGGCTACGTTCTTTATAGCCTGCGCCCATTGTGCGTCTTTGTACTTAGGTACGAGACTCCAACCTGATCGGTTCATGGAGTTGATCGTTACTTGACTAGGCACGATCACTAGCACATTGAGTTGTTTGGCTATGTCTTTCATAATTCTTGTTACGTGCTGAATCTCAAGGGTTCTGCTATCAAACCTACCTTGAGCGTACACTTCTTGGATGTAGTCTATCACCACGAAGTCAAGACCGTAATCCATCTTGTTGATCCTGCACAGACGTTTGATTTCGTCTATGTCATCCACAGAGTCAATGATACGGACATTATCGGCTTCGTAGCCTGCCATGAGTCCAAGTTGTTTGGCGGTGTTCACGTCATAGTCTTCCATCTGAAACCACAGACCTTGATAGCCTTGCTGAGCAAGTTTACTCGCCACAAACGTTGACCATTGAGTCTTACCATGACCAGAGTCAGCCAATACAATGTTGATGTCGCCTCTATGTAAGCCAACGTCACTGTATAGAATCTCATCGAGTTTGTGTACGCCTGTAACGAGTTTCTCCTTTTTAGGCTCGTTCATCTCACGTTCAAGTATTTCAGTTGGAGTCAGCGCAATTTTCTGCGAGGTGTCATCCACCGTCTCGTTGAGTTTATCAATCTCCATCAGGAGATCATCCATTGTCGTGGTTGGACTATGAGCTATGTCATTAATGTTCTTGATGGCATATCTAAGCCTGTTCTTATCGGTGGTGTCTTTTAGCGTTCTAAGATACGCTCTGGTTTCTTGCTCTGAAGCCACGTGCATCATCATGAGTTCATAGAACTCACCAACGTTCATACCATCCATTTTTGCTACGAGGGTGTCCTCGTTGAACACGACACCTTCTGAGTGTTGCTTACAAGCCTCTAAATAAATTGATCGTAAATAATTGAAGTACGTTGCATCTAACGTATTGAATATTAGTTCTCTATATTCTCTTTTAGAAATGAGCGTACCA
>Ga0209645_1001030_pt1 | contig 14158 bp, 27 predicted proteins | sample ETNvirenome_6_30_FD_184070 | JGI IMG/M metagenome (GOLD analysis project Ga0209645, IMG submission 184070) | Marine viral communities from the Pacific Ocean - ETNP_6_30 (SPAdes) (version 2) | ecosystem: Environmental > Aquatic > Marine > Oceanic | place: Pacific Ocean | collected 2013-06-19
TGGAGATAGACCCTAGCAAGGTTTATGTATTGCGAGAGATTGGGGATGATCTATTTTTAGATGAGCCAGTTGCCCTAAACAATGGGAGAAAGATAGAAATAGCATTGCAATTTTAACCTACTGACGAGCCAATGAAATTTTGGCGAAACTAGATAGCATTTTGTTATCTAGTCTAGGTAATTATTAAATACTGGGAGGTATTATGGAAAAGAATAAAACTATAAAACTAAGTCCTTTAAGCGTTCTTGGTTATAGGGTTATGCATAGATATAGGAATAGAGACTATGAGGAATATCGAGCCTTAGTCAATGTGGCTATGGATATTCTTGATCAAATTCCTAAACCAATTCAAGAGAAGTTGGTTAAGTCTAAATTTTTGTTAGAGAGCAAATAAACCTACTGACGAGATAGTGAAATTCTATCGAAACTAGACCCTAATTATTTAGGGTTTAGTCTAGGTAATTATTAACTGACTGGAGGGTCAATTATTATGCAAAATAAAATTACTGTTATTGTCGTTAATCCAAAATCTGAGACTGTAGAGAGTAAGGAGATAGTCGTTGAGGATATTGCCAAAGAAGTTGGTAATACTCCATTGACTGCTATTGAATTTCAAGATCACGTTATGTTCTTGGATGATAATGGATTATCTAGAGAGAACCAAAATCACTTCAGAATTGAGTATGAAGATGCCCTTGAAAAATATGTTTTCAATGAATCTTTTACTGGTAATGGTGTCATTACTAAAATTGATGATGAGGGATTTTCTATATCTGCAACACTTAGTGCTGAAGATGTAGAGCAAAATATTACTTGGATTTAATATGAGTGATATTAAATGGTCTAAGAAAAAAGTTGTTTCTAAAGATTGGAAAATTTGGAGAGACGATAAATTGATAGTCATCCCACATAACGAAATTGAGGTTTATATTTATTCTTGGAATGTATATAACTTAATTAAAGAGTTGTATGGTGAAAATAGGAGTTATTATTTTTTAACAAAATTTGACTGCTATTTATGTGATGAGAGTGGTTATAGAGCAAGAATGTTTAATAACATTAATAATGCTACTAAGCATCTAGAATACGTTTTAGAAAATGGTCTTATGTCTAGAGATCGTTGGGTGAATCCTAATGAGGAACGTATCTCTAATGTTTTGACCTAAACCTACTGACGAGCAAGTGAGATTCTTGCGAAACTAGATCGAGGAGACTTGATCTAGTCTAGGTGGATTTACTGGAAAATATTTATTATTGACTGGTAAATCTTTTTACTAACTTTGTTTCATGGAGGGAATTATTATGAAACCAAGTCAAGCATTACAGATTATGAAATCTGTTTTAGGTGGTGGAAACACGCCTTTTCTACTAGGTGGAACTGGTGTAGGTAAATCTGCTGTTGTTAGGCAATTGGCTACTGAGTTAGCTGATGATAGAAAGATAGTCGTTGATGATATTAATCCTAAGTCAAAAGAGTTTGGATTTATTGATTTTAGACTTTCGTTGTATGAATCAGTTGATCTTGGTGGACTTCCTTATATAGATAATGAGGGAGGACAAAAGAGAGCCTTTTTAGGTAATCTTCCTAAGAGTGGTGAGGGTATCTTATTTTTTGATGAGTATGCCCAAGCACATCCAACTGTTCAAGCAATAGTAGGTCAATTGATCTATGAAAAACGTTTAGGTGAATATGTTTTGCCTAAAGGGTGGAAAATGGTATGTGCTGGAAACAGGGCGAGTGATCGTGCTGGTTCTAACAAACTTCCTAGTCATGTTGTTGGAAGATGCTCATTGATGAACTTCGAGCATGATTTTCAAGACTGGGATAAGTGGGCGATTGAGAATGACGTTGATAGTAGGGTAGTAGGTTATCTGAACTTTCAACCTCAATTTCTTAATGACTTTGATGCCAAGATCACTACTCCTCAACCAAGTCCTAGGGCATGGTCGAGATTGAGTGATACATTGAAAACCAATCCGCCTAAAGAACTCATTCAGAAAATAGCTGAATGTGATGTTGGTGAGATTCAAGCAATTGAATTTACTAACTTCATTTCACTAATGGATGATGTTCCAAATCTAAGCGACATAGTAAGTGGTAAAGACGTGGAAGTCGTTGACAAAGTAGGACTTTGTTTTGCCACTGCTGTTGCCTTAGTGGATGTAATCAAGAGTGCAAAAGAATCTCTAGTTGTAGATTATTTTGAAAATGCTCTTGCCTATGTTCAGAAATTCGCTACTCCAGAGTTTAGTTTGTTTTTCGTAAGACAATCTATCACTAGGAGAAGTGAATTGATTGATACTTCAGTCTATGCAAAATTTAAAGTTGAGCATCAAGACTTAGAGTATTAAAACCTACTGAAGAGCCTATGAAATTTAGGCGAAACTGGAGAGTAAAGATACGCTGAATTGCAATTAAGCATTTTAGTTTTCTTGTTGGTTATGTATTGATTTAAAAGTTAAGGTGGGAAGTGGCTACCTTTAATGAAAACCAGTGATACAGGGCAAAATAAAAATTAAATGCCCTAAAAGGATAAAACAATATGTTAAATGAAAGGAACTGACTTTTAAATTTTACGCTAACTACTCTCTAGTCTAGGTGTTTCCTAATGATAGGAAATATTATTAACCAGTATATATTTTTCTAGGAGGTTTTATGAAAAATGAAAATACTAATACGTTAAGTGAAAATGCTACTTTGGTAAGACTTACTACTAAGTTTTGGAGTGGCATTAAAACTGATAAATCACTTCGTGATAACTTAGCTGACATTACTAATACTAGTGATGAATCTATGTTGCACGTTGCCAAGCATTTAGTTGGATTCAATGCTAATAAATACTTTAGACGAATCATTAACAAAGTGCGAAATGATAGCTACTATCCACTGACTTTGCCTTGGGATGATAATTCCTCGGATGATGATAACAAGGTCGTAAGTGGGTGGAGATTATGCCCAAATAGTCAATTAGACAATTTGCAAAAGGCAATAGATCAAGCAAGGCAAGACTTCTTTAAAGAAGTTGATGAGTTTTGTAAGAACTATCCCAAAATGATTGATGATGCTAAAGGCGTTTTAGGTCATGCTTTCAACATGGGTGATTATCCTCCAGTGGATGACATTAAAGATAAATTCAAATTTGATTTTGAGATTACTTTAATCCCTAGCTATAGTGATGACATCAGATTAAACGTATCTGCTGACTTGCGAAAACGTATCGAACAGGATGCTGAAAAGAGACTTAGCAAAAATGTTAAGACAATCTTTCAGACCACTGTTGATGCTTTAGTAGAACAAGTTGAGCATATATCAGAGAAACTTAAATCTTATGACCCTACTAATAAACAGGGTGGATTCTTTAAAGATTCTAGTTTCGATAAATTGCGTAAAGCAGTTGAAGTTATTCCTAACGTCAATCAAGACGTATTAGGTAATGACACTGATATAGCTAATGCTCATCAAAGTCTAGTAGCTGTTTTGTCTAACATTAACAGTATTGATTCTCTTCGAGATGAGACTGATATTGGAGATGCAAAACGTAAAAAAGTTGCTGATGATCTAGATAAAGCCATTGACCCATTGAAAGGTGGATTAATGAAAAAACTAGGTGGTAAAGATGACTGATAGAGTTTTACAAGCAAGAGCAAGATTAATGAAACATGATGTAGGAATTGCATCAATGCTACTTAATCTTGAATTAGTAGAAACTGATAAGTGCGACACTATGGCTACTAATGGAAAAGAGATACTTTGGAATCCTAAGTTTGTTAAAGAGATAACAGATAGGGAAATAGAATGTGTCCTTATCCATGAATCTATGCACGTTGTATGGGAACATCCACTTAGACGAGGTAAACGTAATCACGAACTATGGAACATAGCCACTGATTATGTAATCAATGCTTATATCAAAATTGATTTAGGCATGGATTTACCGCAAGGTGGATTATTCAATTATAAGTATCATAGGTGGACTGCTGAACAAGTCTATCGAGAACTCGATACTAATGATGATGCCTTGCAACAAGCAATAGATGAGTGCAATAGTAAAAATGGCAATTCTGACGATTCAGATAGCAATTCACAATCATCAAGTGATGATAAGTATTCCAACATACCTAAACTTGTAGGTGAGGTATGGGATGCAGTGAACGAAGAGGGTAAACCTCTTAATGAATCTGAAAAGGAAGAGATGTCTAATGCTATCAGATCGCAAGTGTTTTTCGCTGATAAGATCGCCAGTCTGAGTGGAACTTCCTCAATGACTGGAAGAGTTGATGCTGTTAAGGGTGGAACTCTTAACTGGAAAGACTTGTTATCTGATTTACTAACTTCAATGACCCTAAAAGATCAATCATGGTCAAGACTGAATAAACGTCATTCTTGGAGGGGTATTAATTTACCAAGCAAGATACGTTCTAATGAGGGTGGGGAAATTGCAGTTGCCATTGATACCAGTGGTTCAGTTTCACAATTTGAACTCAACATTTTTTCTGAGGAATTACAGGCAATATGTGAATCTTGCAACATTGATAAAGTAAGAGTTTGCTATTGCGACACTACTGTAAGAAAAAATAGCGAGGGTGAATGGTGGGATATATTTGATCTCTCAATGGGTGAAGATATTGAACTAGAGGTAAGAGGTGGAGGAGGAACAGATTTTGACCCTCCTTTTAATCTCTTCAATGACCATTCAGATGACGTTGATAACGTATGTGCCTTTATTTATTTCACTGATGCTTATGGCGAAGTGGATGCAAAAGTAGAGCCAAGCGTTCCTGTAATTTGGGCGATAACTCATAATGGTTATGAGTATGACCCTAACTTTCCTTTTGGAGAGAACGTTTACGTCAATGTTTCTGAGTTTCACTAACGTATCATTCGATTTAAGGGTGGGGTAATCTAGCCTATGCTAGACCCTTACCCTTATCGTCTTAATGCAAGAGAGAGGATTCTGAGAGGTCGAAATCTGAGTTTTTGTCTGAAAAATGGGTGTTTTTCACTGATGAGCCTAAAAATAGGCGAAACAGAAACTTAAATAAATTCATAAAAAATAGGAGGTTTTATGAGTGATCTTAATTTTAAACTAGATGACGAACTTGATTATGATATTACAAATCATATGAAAATTTGTTGGTATGAATCTGATGCTTACGAAATTTGCAAAGATGATAACGAGGGTTATGTTTTTGGAATTATGACTTGGTATGGTCAATATAAGGATGTAGATATTGTTCTAAATTATTATAATGACACTGGTACTGATGTTTCTTTTGAGTGGTTTAAAACTGAGCAAGAGAGAGACAAAGCATTTAATGATGAAACTGGTAGAAAGTTTAAAAGATTTTCTACTACTACTTTAGAGGAGGTAAAGTCGTGAGTAAATTTGATAAAGAAAAAGTTGTGGAAAAAATCGTTAGCGATTTTAATGATAGCCAAATACATAATAGTTATTGGTTTGAAGATAGCAAAATTCAAATAGAGTGGTCGAGAGATCAAGAGGTTTATCTAATCTTAAAACAAGATAAAACTTGGGACTATTCTAGTCCTCGTAATTTAGGTTTATTTGTTGAGGATTTAACAACAAAAGATTTAAAAAAATATTTGAGGGAGAACTGCTAATGACTATAAAAAGATATGTATTTGAAATGGATTTCTCTTCTACTGAGAGATGCGAGGTAATCGCTGAATCTGAGGAAGATGCTGTTAATTTAATGTTAAGTGGCGATTTTTCTGATGATGCCAGTAAAGAGTGGGAGGAAATTAAATCCCAAGGTGGAGACTATCAATTAATCAGCGTGTCTGATGAAGAGGAGTTGAAATTATGAGCAGAGATATTACTGAAATCATAGATGACCACTGCGAAGAGGAATTTGGACATAAAGATTGGGTGATTATTAGCACATTATCTGACCAAGAAAAAGTTGGTTTAGATAGTGTTGCTGTTATTAAAACCTATCAAGGTGTTCAAGTTGCCTTTTATTGTGATGCTAGAACTTCTTTTATAGAAGAGAATAGCTGAGTGAATGTCGATCTTGAACGTTGCGTCCAGTTATACGACATAAAATAAAATAACTGAAATTGCATGAGTCTGTTAGTTTGGCTCTTGAAAACAAAAACTAGACTTGCCAGTTGCTAGAGTGCAAGTACCAAGCAAAATAAATATTAAATGCTAACGATAAATAACAGGTATAAGTAAACGGAATAGCAGTGCGTTTGACAAACTCACAAAAGAAATTGTCATTGGCGATAGCTACTTTAATTAGTGGCTATCGCTTTTTTTTTGGCAAAAATAAAGAGAAAATGGCGGAAGCTCAAACGTCCTGCTGAATAAATATTTACTGGTATATATTGATTGTTGGTAGTTGGGTGATAGTAGTCGCTAACGTGCTTTGGGGGTGTTCAATTAAATATTTACTGGTAAAAATATGGATGTGTATGACCTGTGGAAAAGTTGTTAATAAATTGTGGATAACTATTGCGTTTTGCAATCTTTTGACCTATATTAAAACCAAGTATGTTTGATTAACATAGTAATTAAAACCTCCTACTGTGTTGATAAGTTAGTAATAACCTAACACCTAAAGGGAAGATGTAAAAATCTTCCCTTTTTTTTTGCCACTTGCGACCAAATTAAAAATGTCATGTTATCTTGTAAGTAAGACAAAAAAAGAGAGAGGTTTTATATGAAAATTTATTTTGTTTCAGATGAGAATGAGATAACAAATTGTGCTTTATTTAGAAATAAGAAAGATGCTCAAAGATATATTAAGCATAAAGAAACTTATGATGCTAAACAATCTTTAATAGATAGTTGGCACGTAGAGTCATACCTTGAATTAAATGTAATTGAATTTGAGCCAAATAAAAATGGAATTATGGATGCTATGAGAAGTGTGCTTTTACAATCTAAGAATGATATAAGCGATTGGGATTAGTGTAAAACTTACCATCCCAAATCCTGATTTAAAAATATTTTGATTTTCGATCCTTCTAGAAAAAACTGAGACTAGTAAATATTCGTTTTGTACGCAAAGCCTGATCCCCAACATCTTGTGTTTTCCGTTCAAAAAAACCACTATATATTGTGTTCCATGTAGAACATTTACTTTCATTTTGATAGCACTTCGCTTACAATAATTGAATGTTTGCTGTTATTAGACATACCTTTGAATTAGATGTAAGAGATAAATATAACTCTGTAGGAGAGTGGAAACATCTGGTTTGGTTGTTTGATACAGAAGTAGATGCAATGTCCTTTGCTATTACTTTACTAAATCATCCTCTGTTGGGGGCGAATGAACATTACTTAGATCATGCCATAGAAACTCTAAGAGAGGGTAAGTTTTGGCAAGTTGGAAGAGAGAGTGTTGCTGTAGGTAAAGTTGAGGGTTCGATTAATATTGATTACGAGGATTTGAAAGATGACACACAAAAGTCTATTCATTAGGTGTTCAGAAGATACATATAAACTTGCTCATGCGTTAGCAAAAAAAGAAAATAGATCACTAAACAAACAAATGATTCATATGATTCATGCACTAGCTGATGAAAAAAATGTATCAGTTGATGACCATGTTGCTAAAGAAGAAGTGATAGTCCACACTTCACCTGTTGAGCCTAAATGGGGTTTGACAGGGCTTGTTGAAACAAAGAAACAGGGCTTTGATGACCAATAAACCAATAACTCATTAAACAATCACCACTGGCTACCATTAGTTTTATATCCTTTTGACCCAATATCTTTGGGTTTTCCACAAAAATCTTCCACAATCTTGATTCGTTTTTATATCCTAATTCTTTACGAAGATACTTCTGCACTTTCACAAGAACCACAGCTTTCGGAGGCGTGTGTGAATATTGACCAGTAAATATTTTATTTGCGTCTGGGAAGCAGGATGGAAAACAACCACTCCTTGATATGACTGAAAGATACTTGTTTAGTATGTTATGTTGTTGTTCGTTTATATGACTGTCGATATACAGTCTGTCAATGATATGTTGATCGTAGACAATGGCTCTCCCTTGTCTACTTTTTTTGATAGGAACTATGCCTACTTTATTACGTTTATGTAAGTAGGCATTACCTATTTCATTTAACTGTAGATTAGAAATCCCAGTCGTAGTTGTCTGCAATAACTTCTGCTTGTTCATACTGATTATTAACAGGATTGAAAGTTAAGTTTACACTGCCTAAACTACCATTCCAACCCCAACGACACTTCCAACAATGAATCTCTACTCCCTCATCACCTCGATAGACTGTCATTCCCATGTCTGCTTTACTAAACCATGCCATAGATTTAGCTATATCGACACCAGTACAGACGTTTTTCTTTCCGTCTCGTACAAATGGTTTAGTTGGATGTGCTACAAAGAACACCAATACATCATGTTGCTTGGCGAAAAGCTGTACTTTGGTAAGCATTTCACTGACCATATCTGTTTCTAGACCAGTGTGCTTATCGTTATGAATGAAGTTGTAAGGGTCTATGACTAAACATCTGATGCCATAACGCATAACTGCTGACTGACCTTTTTCAAGGATTGCCTCGATTGTAGGCAATTCTCCTCCAAGATAGTCTTGAAACAGTATGTGATCTCTAATCCATGATTCAGCAAAGTCTTTTTCTTCTTGATTCATTCGTGGATTCTGACCCTCAAAGAATGGTTTGCCAGTTAGTACCTGTGCGAGTTGTACAGCATGGAGACTTGGTGGCTTTTCAAAAGAGCAATAACAGGTTTTCCAACCAGACGTTCTACCAACATTGATTATTAACTGGTCAATAAACGCTGACTTGCCATCTCCAGGGTAACCAGTGACAACAAATAAATTTCCTGTAGCCAGAGTGAATAGCTCATCCACTGTTGGAAACCCAGTTGTCACACCTCTAGGTTTGCCTTGCTCATAAAGGTTTTGTAATTCTTCTTGATAGTGGTCAATGCTGTTAAGTCCATGTAAAGGTATTGGTTGTGCATTAAGAACTTGTTTTCTTAGTGCATCTGAACCCTCGACCATTAAGACATCATTGCTGTCTTTGTGTCCTTTGTAATCAATACGATAGCATCTTGCTATGTTTAATCTTCTAGCTAATTCATGTGCCAGTACATCACCTGCCGAATCATTGTCTGTTGCCAGTATTATTCTTTTTGTTTTCTCAAACTTGGCTCTATCCTCCCATATGTATTTGAATTTATTATCTTCACTTGGGTCTATCTTGTTATCGTTTATTTTGCTTGGTGCACCATTGGGAACTGAGTAAACTTCTATGTTGGCATAGTCTTTAAAAGCTGTTTTGATAGCAAGACAATCCATTTCTCCCTCTGTAATAACTATCGTATCTTCAATGTCTTTTAATTCTTTGTTCTTTGGATTCAAACCCCACAATCTGTTTTCACTGCCCTCCCACCAGAACATCTTGTCGCCATTTGCACTGCGATACTTCATAGCAATGACTTTGCCATCCTCGTCAAGGTAGGAAAAACCTATGACTGGTTTATATTTCTTTTGAGCTGGGATGCAACCAGATGTGATTGCAGTTTGCAAACATATACCTCTTTCTGCCAACCACTTAGCTGATTCTCCCTCTGTTTCTTTCTTTGGCTTGACAACTTTTACATTCTTGACTGGTTCTTTTACGACCTCCATTTTAAAACTCCTCTTTTTTGATATAACTCCATTACTGCCACAGTGATGACAATTGAAAACAACTCTCTCTGAATCTATGTTTACAGATAAAGGTTTGTCTCTTTTGTTTTTTGATCTAGTGCCTTGACAATCTGGGCAACTAATTTTGTGTTGTCCTATTGGCAAATCACTTGTTGAATTTTCTACTTTTTGATTGACATACATATTTAACCTCCTTACTATGTATATACTTAATACTTTAGTATTAACCTACTAATTAAAATAATTAGTAAGTACATAACATACTATGTACCTACTAATAGTTATCTAAGTGCATAAAACTCTTATCAATCATTCTCGCTATATCATTAGCAATTTTCTTTTTAGATATAACTGGATATTCAACTAACTCCCTAATGGCTTTACGCATGATTTCAATATCAATGTCTAGCCTTTCACATAGCTGTTTAAAATCTTTTGAATAAAAATAATCTTCTGCACTATTGGATAAATCTACATCCTTAGAAGCTAAATCTCTGACTGCTTGTTTTAATACCAAACTATCTAATTTTTTTTCTTCTTTTGTAGATTCATTCATATTTATCTATACTAAATAATCTTATTGACAAATGCAACACATCATCTTAACATTATCTTATAAACATTTATTGAGAGAGGAAAGTTTATGGCATACGTCAACATCTGGGTTGATAAACCATTATGGGGTATCTTAGACGAGATACATAAAGACACTGGTATTAATAAAGCAAAACAACTTCAATATTTTATTAAATATCACAATCAAAACAACAATGTCACAAAAGCATTTTTATATAACGTATGTGCTAGTGAGATGTTAGAAGAGGCTAAGTCTGTTAATGCAAAGGCAAAAAGTTTAATTGATAAAGTAAAGAAAGGAGATACAAATGGAGTTTGAAATTAAAAGTGGAGTGCCTATTCCTAAGAATAGAGGTAAACCAAGAAAATATGATTTACCACTAGATGACTTGAAGTTAGGTCAAATGGTTCTTGTACCTATAGCAACAGACAATATAAAAACAGAGATTAAAACCATAAGAAATTTTGTTCTTAGATATAAGAAAAAGTTTGAAAACACTGGTAAAAATTTTACTGTAGCACAAAGACCAAATGGTGTAGGTATATGGCGAACCAAGTAATCATTAAAGCTGTCATCACTGAGAATGATATTGATTTTGGCACATTAGACTTTGATCAATGTATAAAACTTATATCTGAAAGTTTGAAAGAAAGAAAAGTTTGGTTTGAAACAACCAATAAAAAAATAACAGTATTGCATAGAAAGAATAAAGGAGAATGATAGAACTGTTATTCATACCTTTATTTATTTTAGTGTGGGCAATAACTTTTTGGATATTTACTAAAAAATGAAATACACAAACAAACATAACGTACCAGTAGAGATCATCAGAGCCTTAAAGAACGATCAATACAGCAAGGGGGAATCAGTTATATCTGTCACTGGTTTATTACAACCTCCTAGAATTAGATTATTAAACGATCAGCATCAAGAACAAATCACTGTAGATTATTCAGACGAGGTATGGAAACTTTTAGGTCAAGGCATCCATGCTGTATTGGAAAGAGCCAACGAAAACCATGATGATACTATAACTGAACAAAGGTATTTTGCAGATGTAAATGGGTGGACTATTAGTGGTCAAACAGATAGCTTGGCAAAAGATGAAAACACTTTAAAAGATTATAAGGTCACTTCTGTATGGACTGTCATATCTGCAATGAAAGGTGGCAAACCAGATTGGGAACAACAACTTAATTGTTATGCATGGCTACACAAACACAACACAGGAGAAACTATTGACCAGTTAAATATTATTGCTGTAGCTAGAGACTGGAACAAGCGTGAACGTCAAAGACGTGGTGGTGATTATCCAGTTAGTGCAATCACTGTTGTTGAAATACCAGTTTGGTCTTACGAAGAACAAACAAAGTTTATAGAAGAAAGAGTTTCACTACATCAAGATTCAGAGTTAAGTGCTTTGTTGAATGATGAACTTCCCTTGTGTTCTGACGAGGAAAGGTGGAAGAAAGAAGATACTTACAGAGTAATGAAGAAAGGTAGGAAAACTGCTGTTAGGGTTTTACCTAGTCTTGATGATGCTGAGAAGTACATAAAGGATGGCGAACTTACAAGCGTGTCAATAGAACATTCTAAGGGAGAGTGTATGCGTTGTACAGGCAATTACTGTAATGTCGCTGAGTTTTGTAATCAATACCAAGAGGAGGTTAACAATGGGAGATGAAGAAAAGATCATCACAGTCAAAATTCCAGAAAGGCATTTAGAATGGATAGAAAAAAACTATTCTAAATCTAAACGAGGTATCACTAGTTTATTTGAGTATGGTGGTATAGAAATTCAAGAGTGTCATGCAATAGCAGACTTGCTCTATCATATTAATGAAGCATTTAAAATTGAGGAGATAAACAATGGCTAAAGAACTTAGTTATAAAGATGTGTGGGACACGCTATCAAAAGTTGATTGTAGCGATCACATAGAAAAGAAGATGAACCTGTCTTATTTATCATGGGCATGGGCATGGGGTATTCTCATGGAGAATTATCCAGATGCACAAATTAGATTCTATGAGCAAAAAGATAGTGGTATTCCTTATGTTCAGATGCCAGATGGTACAGCAGAAGTAAGATGCCAAGTCAAGATAGGAACTCTTACAAGGGATATGTGGCTACCAGTCATGGACTATAAAAATAATGCAGTAGAGAATCCTAACTCACGACAAGTTAGTGATACTAAAATGCGTTGTCTTGTTAAGTGTTTGGCTATGTTTGGTCTAGGGCATTACATCTATGGTGGTGAAGATTTACCAACGAGTGATGATAAAGAATCTAAACCAGTCAAAAAAGTTAAAGCAGAACCAAAGGTAGAGCCTAAAGAAGAACCCAAGAATGTTGATGATGATAAATCAGAAGCATGGGCAGTGGCTAAGATCAATGGGATTCTTACCATAGCTAAAGGTTTAGATGATAAGGATTCTATAAGGTCTATGTACAAGGCAAACATGGAAGATATAGCCTATATCAAAGAACACTATAGGGAACAGCATGATTCTTTCCAAGAGAAGATTGCTGAATTTGTTAAACAGCTTGATAAAAAGGAGGAAAGCTAAATGGACAAAGTACAATGTGATGGTGCAATTTTCACCAACGACTATAAGGATAATGAGAAACAACCAGACTGGACTGGTACTATCGAATTACCCAAAGAACTCTTAAAGGAGTTAGTAGAAAAGGTAAAGTCTGGTGCAACACCAGAGTTGAGAGTTGCCTTATGGGATAGGACTTCCAAGAATGGCAAGGACTATAAGTATGCAAGAATGGACATTCCTATGCCTAAGAAACAGGAACAACCAAAAGCAGAGCCTACATTCTCTGATGATGACATTCCTTTCTAGTATGCTTGGAACTAAAGAAGATGTAATGGAGTTGGAAAATAATATAGACGAGTATATATTTTTCCAATTCCTGTCGGCTTACCAAGAGTTGCTGACAGAACTAAGAAGTAAGTATGGCAAAGAATCACATGATGTTTTGATGCAATACTTAGAATTTAAACACAGCGAAGCTGTCCAAAAGATAATTGAAGATAGGGGGATTCTCAATGGCATATCCAGATAAAAAAGCACTTGTAAGAAGAAGAAAAGCAGAATTGCAAGAAGAAGAAAAAGATAAGAAGTTAGCGTTTCATTATTATCAAGGCAATTTAAATCATAAGAAAGAACTAGAAACTATGGAATGGAATAAATTTCAATCTACTAGAGAAGAAGTAATTAAAGCTACAAAAAAACTTACTGAAAAACAAAGAACTGAACTAAAAAAGAGAGGTTATGATGTTTGAGTTTTTTATGTATTTTTTATTAATTTTGGCATTTTTGTATGTTGGTTCTCTTATATTTTTTTATTTTATGCAAAAGTTTAAACCAAAAGTCTTTGACGATATTATTAATTGTAAGTGGGATAGAGACTAATGGATGAGCAACAACAAGAAAACTGGATGCAAGAAATTAGAAGTCTTGCACCAGTTATAGAGAAAGCTGAGTATGAGTTGTTTAAATCTGAGGCAGATGTAAAAAAGATATTTGCTGTACTAAAGACTAAAGCAATGTCTATGGGTCATAAAACTAATATTGCACAAGAGACTTACGCTGAGAATCAAGATGAATTGTATCAAGCTAGATTAAAGGTAGGAGTTGCTAAAGGATTCTTATCTTCTTGTAAGGTACAGTTGAAAGCATTAGAGGTAGGCTTTGAGGAGTGGAGGACTAAGATGGTCAACGCTAGAGAAGAACGCAAGAGGTATGGAGCATGAGTATTGAAAAAAAACTTGAACAGGCAATAGATTTATTAGATGCAATGACAACACAAGCAGATGAAGATACTCCAAGTGAGTTTAGAACAAAACATTTTAGAAGTTGTATGAATGATTGCTATGATTTTTTAAACAAACATTAT
>Ga0209645_1001031_pt1 | contig 14156 bp, 20 predicted proteins | sample ETNvirenome_6_30_FD_184070 | JGI IMG/M metagenome (GOLD analysis project Ga0209645, IMG submission 184070) | Marine viral communities from the Pacific Ocean - ETNP_6_30 (SPAdes) (version 2) | ecosystem: Environmental > Aquatic > Marine > Oceanic | place: Pacific Ocean | collected 2013-06-19
TTGATATAATCGCTTACCCAAGTTTCTCCTGCCTCATATGCAGTCCAGAAAGCCTTTTGGAACTCAAGAACTCGATTGTATATGTAAACAACATCATAACTTGGTGGGTTTAGGGTAATAGTAATAATCGAGGATGTAATTGTTATTGACGTTACTTCACCAGATCCATCAAATGTTACAGATAAACTACCGCTACCATAAGAATCCCAGAAACCCGCATCTAGCGTACCAACGACTTGGTTTTTCCCCAGATCGGCGCGTGGATAGCTACCAGCGCCAGTATCAACTTGCTCAAGCAACCAGGCGTATACGCCACCATCGCTTGCATCTTTGACTCCATTAGCAATGTCATTGATTGCCTTAGCTAATCCATCAGTTAAATTCCAATCAATGATCGGGGCTTTGACAGCGGCGTAGACTTCTGTGTTTTCTACCGCTACTGCGATGAAGTTCCCGTCTGTTGTGAACTTGCTGGGAGATATTACGTTCTGCCCCACCAAAATCGAATAACAGGTCATAGACCCATCATCACCATTTACCACGAAAACCTTATCAGCTTCATCTGTTGACGTTGATCGCCGGGCTGCAAGGTCTACTGGGTTTTTAATTAGGTGGGATGATAAAACGGAAAGCTGTTGGATCTGATATGCTTTTGTGTTTGACCCAAACTGAAACGCATTTAGTGATTTACCCTGGCGTTGAACAAAGATCGAGGCACCATTTAAATCCTCGACAGGCACACCTGGTTTTGATCCTTGGCGCGTTTGTGGACGTACAAGGAAGGTGGAAGGCGTTACCGGGCTATCCTCTGACTGTATAACCACGAACTCCCCACCAGTAGTAAAGATCCGCAAGTCAGCCGATGCAACAATGTTTACGATGCTATTGAGCTGATTGGTGTTGATCGTGGCCTCTACGCCCTCATCATCCAATCCAGTGCCGGGATCGAAGTTAAAGTAATCTATAACTCTAGATCCCCAGACTGTATTAGGCCGGGACTTAGACCCGCCAAAGTATAAGCGACCCTCATGGAAAGTTGCTGATCGAGGCCACCCCCTGGTGCTAGACCAAACATCCTCATAGCCATGTTCGCTTTCCCATTCTCCAGCAACAACAGCGTTGCTATCAAAGAAGGGAACCTCAACAACCGCTTTCATTACTGTGGAGCTAGTAAATTCAACGTATCTTGCCCGGCCAAAGGTGCTTGTGACTTGGGCATATTCACCCACCGCGCTCTCCGCAAAGGCTTCCACCTTATATCCGGTTGTGTTGTCTGGCTGTGTATCCCAGGCTGGATAGACAGTTAGTACCTTGGTTGATGCTACATAGTCCTCAACATGGCGCGTTTGGCCAGATCCAGTGCCGGATGTTAAGGTAATAAACATCCCATTGGGATCATCATCAGATGTGTAGCTGCTTGCCGCTTTGAGGGTAATTGTATCCGCACCACCAGCCTGGGCGGTGCCAGTGTCCGTTGTTACGCTCGATGCAGTAATCGTAATGTTACCGTCAACGGCGCTGGGGGTAATTGTAAAGTTTGGCTGGTGTGTATCAAACGCATAGGCATACTGTGGCAAGTTGGTCAGCGGTAAGTTTTCCAGAGTCCAGCTTGTATCGCTGTTGCGCACCAGGCGTTTTGTTTGCAGATCCTCATGGCAAAGAATAAGTGTATCAACGGCCTGTGTGTATTCCAATTCATCGAGCATGGCCGCAGTGATGTCTGTAGCAGTGATATAATCGTTGCCAGATCCATTTATGTTTGTCTGTAGTGTGCCGCCCTTAAACACATAAATACGACCATTCACAAAGACCAAAAGGTAACTGTCAGTAACACTAAACTCAAATGGGATAAGCTTTACCTCTGTAAAGGTTTCTCCCAGGTTATAGATAAATTCTAGGCCATCCCTGCGCTTTAGGCCGCCTTGTGGCTGCACAATGACATTCAGCGCCTCCTCGAGGGCGTTCTGATATTGATCGAGATCTGTACGCGCTCTAAGTAGTGGGTCCAGTTCACCAACCGAGAAGTTTGTTTGAAACTGTGTAACGCGCATTTAGCTTCTCACTTCAACTAGCGAATAATCCTCAACGATCTGTGTTGCTTGGCCACGGCCATCGATGTTCATTGCCTTACGCATTTCACCGCCGCGTCCGTTTTCACCAGGGTTTCCGTATGCTTTTGCATAGAAATATTCTGCCTTAGATCCTTGGTCGGTTATGACAATCGCCAATTCAGATGCCAGGGCAAACTTTAGTAGCTGCACAAAATAAGGCGGCATTTTGCTTTCTGTCACCGTTTGCTGATAGTCGATATAAACGGTTTCCATATTGGTATAGAGCTGATCGCCATATATCTCCCAGCCGTAGCGCCGAGGGCGTTCAGTAGTCCCGCTTGTTTCAAAGACAGCTAGAACACCGGAAAGCATGTCTCCGGGAAGCTGATAGGCATATTGCCATTCATTTGTTGGTGCAGTGGATAGCCGGGATATCTGCGTCTTGGTAATTGACCAAGACCAAATATAAGAACTTAGAACCGAATCTCTGATATCTGGATAAAGGCGATCACACACCAGGGCGGCGTCAGTGCCTTCTGTAAAAGACGAAATAGGGGAAGCGCCCAAGAGGACTAAAGCATCCGAACAAATTGAAACGTCAGTATCACCAGTTGCCATTATAACCCTCCAGGTAAGTGTAAGGGGCCAGTTGCCCAGCCCCTCGGAGTATTAGTCACCGTCTGTTGCGGCTAGTAATGTTCCGTCAGCAACGTCCACAACCCCACCAGTGTTTGATAGGACTGGTGCAAGTGTGTGTACGCGAGTGCCACCAGTAGATGAAACAACGTAGATCAAATCACCAACTGCCAGAGTGTCTGACAAATCGTTGAAATAACCTTCAGTGTTCACTGTCGCAATAGTGTCAGCGGTTTGGTATGTGTAGATAACAGGAGCATTGCCCTTTTTGCTTGGACCCCCATCACCTAAACCTGTTTTATCGAAAGCCATTATTCAGTCTCCTTATTCAGTACATGAGATCTTGACGATGCCTTCATCGTCAATCGCAACCGCACCTGCCGAGAACATAGATGTCACCAAGAACGATGTTTTTATTGGGACATAGTTGACCTCTGTTTTTTGCGACATCGATTCAGCGTAACCTACTGAGTCCTGGTGCCATGCAAAGCAAGAACGTGTAGATGGTTTTGGAACACCACCCTCGTCACGATCACCCATTGTGTGGATTCTAAAGCCCATGAACGAGTCAATTTCACCACGGACAAGCGCTTTTACTGATGCAAAATCAGAAGATGTTACCTCTGTCTCGCCTAGTAGAGCGTCAAGCTGTGATGAGTGCATCAACAAGTGACGATTTTCCGCCGGAACATTCTTGTCGTTCAGCGCTTTTGCTGCCGCACGAAGCTTCTCGATGTTCATGTTTGATGCCGATCCGCCAACAGATGTTGCAACTGTGGATGGTGAAGATGCAGCGTTTAGAGCATCGATGCAGATCTGGTCACTACGACGAGCAATCGCCTTAGAAACGACCTGAACCAACTCTTGACGTTCATCAAAGTTGACATGTGATTGGTGAAATATATCAGAAAATTCACTAGCAGCGTAATCTGTCATTGTCGCTGTTACTTGTGAATGAGTTACATTCAACGGGGTAACGTCCATCTGTGGAACGCGAATTGTTGCAACGCCTTTGCCAATTTTCGGGAATTTGACAGTCTGGCCTTGTGCCGCTGAACGGGTCCGGAATGTTCCGCGAAGCATGGCTTCGCCTTGATATGCCTGTTTTACTTCTTCATCGAAGATAGTTACAAAGGCATTAGTAATACTCTGCGCCATAGCAGAAGCCTCCTATTAGGTTTCCATTAAGAACGCTTACTGTTAGCCGATGTATTTCGGGCAGCTTGCTTGCGCGAAAGTGGCCGCGCCAACCACTGGTTTACCAGATCAACGGGCCGCGCAGCGGTTAGCCGTTACACCACATATACACACAAGCTAACTATATTGCAACAATATCTAGCCTAAACTCTCAGAAGCTTGTTTTTCGATCTTTGTTCGCCATGCAACATCCGCCGGACTTTTGGGGTTTCGCCATCGAGGATCTGCAACCGCCGCCCGAATATCATCAATAGTTATTTCAGGAGTTGCAACAACAGGTTCTATTGGTATCGCCTCATTTGTATAACCCTGGATAAACTTAACCATTGCATTGATGCTGTCGGCATTGTTTAGACCAATCGCTAAGGCTTCACGCTCCGCCTGGTTGAGGGGTGCTTTCTTGATATGGTTTTCAAGATAAGTGATCTTTTCTTGCGCTCTTGCCCCCAGCTTTTCCATTTCTTGCTGTTGGTTGTACTGTATGGCTTGCTCTTGATCCCCGGTCATTTCCAGGATGTTACCAGCCAATTCCTCAAACGCCTGTTGAGATATTTCATATTTCTGCGCCCACTCCTGATACGCCTGGACAGCCGGATCTTCCAGATCGAGACCTCGATCAACCAAATCCTCCATGTTGTAGCCATCTTTAGGAGCTTTATGCTTCCCGGCTTTAAACGCTTTTTCAAGCTCGGCGTAACCATTTGCAAGTTTTTCGACATCGGGTCCATCCTCATCCCAAAATTTAGCCGGGTAATAATCAGGCCGCTCTAGCGGCTCATCATCATCAACATCATTGAAAGATGCATCTTCTTCTGGCTCATGTATTGGGAAAGGTGCTTCTTGTGTTGGCGCTTCCTGTTCTTGCTGAAAGTTTACAAGCCCTTCCTGGGGCGCTTCCGCTTCTGTTACTTGTGTTTCATCAGACATTGTTTGACCTTTCTACCCTGCGCTCGATCAGGCGAACAAGCTCGGCCATGCCAGTTCTGACATAACCGTGGCTTGCATCTTCACCTGGGAACCAGGATGGTTGTTCGATAGTTATCTGCCGCAAGTGACTTAACACCTTTTGGCCTTCCTCAGATTTAAAGAGCCGACCATACAATAGATCGATCTCATCCGCCTTTGGCGGTTCAGCGAACGCTGGACTTAAACCTTCCCACCCTTCGACTGAACTCATTGCATTGCCTCCGCGACTTGCTCATCACCTGGCAATGCTTGTTGCTGTTCTGCCATCATCTGTTGCTGCATCTGCATCATCATCATTTGCTGTTCTTCCGCTGTGTTAAGAACGCGCTGATCGATGCCCATCTTTTCAGCAATGAATGCAATGGCCTCTTGTGTATTGATTGCTGTCTGCCCCGCTGGACCCATAGCCTGGGCGATCTGCATAAAGTTTAGCACCTTGTTTACTTCTTCCATCTTTGGCGCTTCTGCCAATGGAGACACGGGCGTTACCTTGATTTGAATCCCGTTGATCTTGAGTGGCATATCAATCAAACCCTGGCGATCCAGGACAAACAATATCCGCGCGATCAATGGGTTCATAATCTCTGTCATTAATCGACCAAACGCAGATCCCAGGTTTGTTGCCAGTTCTGCTTGGCGCTGGGCGATCTCTGTCGCTGATCGAGCCGACATTGTATCTGGCGGCAAGGTATCATCCATCATCATCTTTTTGATGTTGACCCGTAAGTCCTGGATCACAATCTGACTTGTGTTGAAGTCCCCGGCTCTAGGGAGAGGAGCCAGGGACGCGCCCCCTGGGCCACCATTCCGAGCGACAGGAATGATTGCTCCTGGCTGAATTTTGATGTTTTGCGGATTGAGAACGCCATCATCCGCAGCAAGGAAAACACCAGAAATCGCCAAGCTTGCGTTTTTCAGCACCAGCTCGAGGGTCTTATTCAATGTCTTAATATCAGCGATAGCGTCTACCAATGGCCCACGGCCATAAACTTCCCCGGCTGTTTTGCTGTATCTAGCAACAATGAAGGGGCTTGATTGCATTTCACGATAGACAAGTTCCTGTGCCTTTGCTGGCCAGACTACATGATAGTGATATCGACCTGTTTCCTGGTCAAAGATTATTGCATCGAATAGATCCAGCTCCTCACTTGGGCGGCGGATCATCGCATCCTCAAGCTGTGGCGTCATTTGAATGTCTGGGAACTCGCGCTGTATCGCTTCTGCCTTAATGCGTAGCTTACGATAAACGTTATCGATGGTGCCGTTTGCACCTTCCTCGATTGCAACCAAGTATTGTGGGACCGCTGTAAATCGAACGGGCGTAACCTCATCACCAGGCATTACCATCATCACGGCTGTACCTACGCAGAGATCGAGCAGAAACTCACCCATTGCCAGGTCAAAGCTTGTCTGACGTAGTTGATCAAACATAATATCAACATATGCGTCCAGGATCTCTTGCGCTCGAGGACGTTCTTGCGCTGGGATAGCCATGCCGGGTTCTAGCTTGCACCAGTGACGGTTAGGCGGGAATAGACCCGCTTGCATCCGGTTTGCAAAGCGTTTGGTTGAGGACATCGCTGTAGAGTCAAAGACGCGCTGCATCTTGCTCTTACCTGGCGTCTTGCCTTCCCAATATCCGTTATAAAGATTGCGCTGTGGCAGGGCATATTCGTAACAATCTTCATAGATTGTGCGCCATTCGTCTTTTCGCGCTTGTGCCTTAGCTTCGCGCTGCATCACTTCTTTTACGTTTAGCTTAGGCATTCTGATTCCTCTTACTTATGGCAGCGGCTTTCTTTCGTGCATCCGCTTTTGACGAAGCACCCCAGGCACGGAGGGACAGTAGCAGCCGGGTGGGATTTCCCTGACTGTCACGCTCCGGCCCAGGGTTCCCCGCCATCCGAGCCAGGAAGGACGCCCGACGAGGATTGTCGCCTTTCTTCACCGGAGGCTTCAGGTTCGATCCTGTTTTCCGTCTGAAGTAGGCCCGACCAGCGGCGTTAAGACCGCCTTTAGGATTTTGATGCGCTTTTTTTACCACGGGTTGTTGCTTTCTTTTTTGGAGCCGCTTTTTTCTTTGGAGCCTCTCCGCCTTCCCAGGCTTCGTTTACATCAGGAGTTGATGGATCATCAGCAATGAGCTGACCCTTATCGTTTCTTGCGCGTTTTGGTTCATCCGCTTCCTTGCGATATACGCGGGGATCATCTTTGATTTTAGTCATGATACATTCAAAAGTGTCGCAAATTTCTTTCTTAGAGCTGCAACTCTTTCGCCTTTCTCTTTTTCAAACTTTTTCCTGGCAATTTGGCCCAAGCGCCTACGTTCTGCTAGTGCTGCCGCTTTGCGTTGCGCTCGTAGCTCGGCCTCTGTTGGCTGCCTTGGCCTTGGCGGAGAACTATCATCGTTTCCATAATCTAGCTTCTGATGGCCTGAACTTGATCTTTTTTTTCTTTCCGGTAGTCGAGCGTAATAATCAGGATCTTTTGGCTTTTGGCCAAGGTCCATTAAGATATCATCTTTTGTTTGCTGAAAAGGCGTTTTATAACTTTTGTACGTTCCAGAAGGAGAATCTCTCGACGCCATCGACCCATAGAAACTTTTAGTATAAGTTTCTTTTTTCTTTTGTTCCGGCGATTTAGTTGCCGATTTAAAGATAGCGCCCAAAATCTTCATTAACTACCGCCCCCAAGTTTAGTAGTTCCGCCGGATGTTCCTGGGCCTTCTCTGCGTAGAGGGGAGAACAATAAACGCATGCCGCCAGTGCGTAGCATTCTGCGCCTGCGCTGCGCCCCGGTCATTTCTCGACGCTCCTGCGCTTCCGCTCGTTCCTCTTGTCTCTTTTGAGCTTCAGAAACTTCTGGTGCCTGTTGAACTACTGTTGTTCTTGAACCGCCAAATCCGCCCATCTACCTAAACCTCGCCATAGAATAATAGTCGGCCCCCTCTGGGCCAAACTTCCTTAATTTGCACTCTACCTCAAAATGTAGTGCTTTGGCAAACCTTAACGCTACCATATGTTGATCTTTTACATAAATCTGCATCCTAGCGATATCATAGTCCTCGAAAGCCTGGGCAAGTGTAGCCCTAGCACCGACTAAAGTTGTCCTGGCGTGGTTCTCTAATCCTTCACCTGGAATAAACCAGCACTCGACCATGTGCGACCAGATCTGCCGGATGCCATAGCAAGCCACGACTTTGCCTCGACCTATTGCAGTCCAGGACCAACCATGTTCAGAAATATCATAGATATAATCCCGGTATCCTGGGATCACGCGCTCATACTCTTGCTCGTGCGGTCCAAGCTTTAACATAAACAAATGTTCGTATTGTAGCGGCACGATCTGTTCATCTGGCCGCATTCGGAAGGTTGGGAGCTGTATGAGTGACATCAGAAGATATTAAAGTCAGTATTTGCTGTAATCGCTGGACCCTGGGCAAATCCACTGCCGTAAGTTCCCCTGCGCAATCGTCGTTGCTCCCCACCACCCAGCATCAGATACCCAAACGCATCCCCGCAGTGTGAGTGTTCGTTCTTAACTGGCGCATCTTTGAACCGTTCTTGCCCGGCGCCCAAGGATTGGCGCTTGAAGAAATAGCCACCGCTTAGAGATTTACGCAGACGAATGCACTTTTTATCAACCATCAGCCCCGGTTTAGAGTTTACCAGGCGTGACATTGGCCCCGCTCCAGCTTCCCGGCGCACCTGAAAAGCGTTACTTTCTGTCGGTTGCGCCTTGAAACCAATAGATCGAAGGTGATCGAAGGCCGTGACTTCATAGATTTCATCACGTTTATTACCCGCCGGGTCGCCCCAAATCATTATTTCGTGCTTGTTATATCGCTCCGCGATACGGCCTAGAAGCTCTTGGCCAAATCTTTCCAGGCCCATATCGAACGTCACCAGCTCATCGATGATCCGCCAAGATCCCGCTGTCGTGCGCTGACCAAAGATCGCAGCCGGGGTTAAACCAAAGTCAACACCGATCTGTATCGGATAATACGGATCTACCTCGACATCCCCGGACATAAGCTCATCGTCATACTCTGGCCATACGGGACGCCCCTCCTGGACAAATGTGTACATGCCTTGCGCATAACACCTGATCCAATCGGCATTCTTACCGCCAAGTAGCTGTTGATAGTATCCAGGCGGCAGATTGTTGCTGTTTTCCGCGTTGGGATTAACTTGCCACCATTTACCACCAGAGAATACAAATCCTTGTGCATCCGGGTTCTCCTTTGGAATATCGTCTTTCTTGGGAAGAATAACACCGCCAGGCTGTCGAAAGAATGACCAGGCAAACTTTCCGCCAATCGGGTTTTTCTCTGCAAGCTCATGCCACCAGTGATCGCTATCCGGTGGGTTAGTATCCATCCAGATCCCGTACCAGGTAGGACCGCCATCAGATTTCGTGGGATATCGCCCGACCCGGTGCGTCAATCCATCGATCACAGCCTTCGGAAGCTCTCGAGCCTCGTTCACCCAGGCACCCGTAAGCTCCAAGGACAACAGTTTCCGCACATCTTGCGGCGAAGAAAGCGCCATGAATATCACTTCACAATCAATCCCAGGGATATCTCCCCTGGTTGGAATACGAATATGGTGTGAAATCGGCGGCTGCCAGCGCATCGATCCCCAGGTATCCTCGGGAAATAGCTCTTGCCAGGTCTTAATGGTGGTCGTGCGCAGCTCGGGATATGTATTACGAACGATAACAAATCGGGAATAGCGGATACCATCGCGTGGGCTGGGTTGTTGCCTCACCGCCCTAAGCATAATCTCGGCTGCACAGCCATAGGATTTACCCGAACCAACCGGACCCATCAACCCCCTAACGAAGCTATCGTCATGTAAAAACTTCCAAACAGTCGGACTGTTCTCAAAGTTCAAATCAAGACTTGGAATATCCATTTTTCATCACCCAAAGAACGCCAGCGGCCAAGACACTTATTGCAAGCTTACCAAATATTTGCCCTTCGATATAGGCTAGAGATCCAAACGCAATGTAAAGAAACACTACGCTATCAAATATTGCTCCAACTAATCCCGAAACTACTATCGCTAACTCACGGCTTTTTTGTCGAACTTTCGTATATGCAAAGAAATCTACAAGCTCCGACACCCCAAACGCCAATATACTTGCGATTGCAATGAACGGATCTGCTAATAGGTATGACAAGATTGCACCAATTAAAATTGCAAGCAAGGACCACTTAGTTCCCAGATGTTCTTGAACTTGATCGCGCAAAACAAGTGCCGCGCCCACCATTAAAACACCGCTCGGCGCAGTCATTCCAAGCCCAACAGGTATCATGCAAGGCCCATCAGGAATACAAAACGTCCCGATATTGCCAATCATCCAATTTGCCAAAGGTATCGTTGCGATATATCCGCCTAGATAAGCCCAAGGTATTAGCCCACCATTTCCAACAGCGGTTGCTGTTTTAGTTTTTGTAACCATTCTTCTATCTTTCCCTTCCTATTATCTGGCTCAAATGCCAGATAGGTACCATCGACGCTATCGCATCCTATTGCCGCTGCCAATCTCATCCGTTTAAACGAGTTTACGCGACCCATATGGACCCACTTCCCACGCTTTTTTGCTTCAGAAGCTATATCCGCAGCAATAGGTCCAAGCTTCCATTCTGTAGATCCACCGATAAATATCGCATCCAACTCATCCCAGCGAACTTCATCCGGTGTTTCTCCATCCTGAATTACAAATGCAGCCTTAAATCCAAGCTCCCGTATCTTGGGAAGCATGGGATAGCTGCGATTTCTTGTCTTTTTGGCATCACCAACAACGTCAGGCGCAGCCGCAAACAAACAAGATTCTCGATCTAGCTTATCCAACCACGCTAGATAACCCTCATCGCTATACTTTTCCGATTGAACAAAGCACCCGTTATCTGCCGCGAATAGGCCATGACCGCGCAAAGATTGCTTGCCAGCATTAAAACTTAGCATCACACCCAGGCTATCGGTGCATTCAACTTTCTTCCCGCTCAGGTAAATCATCTACCACCTCGGCATATTCTGTAACCGCCGGACCCTTCATGTTAATCCCAACGATTGAGGGCTTATCGCTTTCCTTCTCTGGGCTATCGAGAAACCCAGCAGCTTTTGCCAGGACACGCAACACCGCAACCTTATCATGTAATTCTATCGCAACCCGGCCATCAGGCATCGGCGTGATCTTCTTGATCGCCCTCAACGCATAATCCGGAATATCTTCCTGTTTCTTCATCGTACCATCAAGATTCATAATCTCAGTGATCGATGTAGTCCCAAGAGCTATTAGCTCCTGGGCAACGGCTTCTTTGTGATTCTCTAATGTCTCACTCGTCTTTAATCGACGCTGCGCAACACGGATACCACCAAAGCGGCCAATAGGCGTTTGCCTGGTTCTAGCCATTAGAACGGGATCTCATCGTTCATGCCGCCAGAATTATTTTGCTGAGAAGATTGCTGTTGTTTCTGACCACCGCCAGACCCATCATCTTCGAACAAGCTGATCCATACCTCACCGTTCTCATCCGGCAATGGCAGCGCATTCAGCTTTATCCGCGTTCCCTTGCTATCAGACCAACCAATACCCAAACGAACCCAATCAGTCTTATCAGGATCATTCCGCCGCTTCTGTGGCTGAACCACTCTCAATTGTTTTTTCATAACTCGTCCTTCCTAGTTGAGTGTTTAAGGTATCGCACAAGCAGCCCGAAAATTCCAGAAAATATTTTTGTGGGGGACTGCACACAAGCGCGTGGGGGTGGGGGGCAAGGGGTGCCTGGTTGCAGATCGGGTCACATTCCATTTTGACGATGTTAGCGGTATTGTCGTATAATGCCCATTATGTTAAATTTATTATTGTTACATTTCATACACTTAGCCATTTTGCTCAACCTCTAGTAGATCTGACTGCTTTCTGGAACAGGCTTTTCGCGTCCTGGTTGTAGGATCTGGGCTTCCTGGTTGTCACGCGCTCGACAGGATTGGCGAAGTATCCGATGCCTCGAGCGTAATCCCGGTGATTGTCCCGGCAATATTGCCAGTGATCCTGGAGGATCTTGGCCCATTTCTCCTGGGTCAGACCGTTCCTGATCCACGTTGACATCACATCGACATCACGATCATTGATAATTCTTGGAGTTCCAAAACTTTCAGCAGATCTCAAAAACATTACACAAAACTGTCTAGCCTCATCACTATAATTAATAATACCCTTATCGTTATATGGTGTGTTAGTGCAACTTCCAGAGGTTGCACCCCCTGCAACTTCCAGAGGTTGCACCCCCTCAGAGTTATCCACAGGAGGTTTACCGACTTCATTAGTAGGTGGTTTGGCTTTAGCTTTGAACTCATTGGCGGCTTGTCTGCGGCCTTCCTCGACGCCTATCTGTTGTGCTGCGGTCAGGTTTGCCTTGGCTTCATCCAGGTCATTGGGTGCGTTTTTAAACACGACACGAATGGACTTGGTTGTCTGCCATTTATTCAGAGGCTTGGCGTCTTTAATGTAACCGTATTCTCTCAGCTTCTTAATTTGCTTGGCGACAGCTTGCCTGGATACGCCCAGCTCGGAAGCGATCCTTCCCTGGCTTACCCAAGTGACGCCCAGGTAATCACAATATGAACAGATCAGGGCCAGGACAGAGAACGCGGCTGTTCCATGCAATCGATGGTCACGACATGCCTCGATGGGCAGCACCGCGAAGTTCCGCAGATCCTTGTTCTTTGCCATTGGTGGCTTCATTCATCCCACTCCACGCTCACCAGCATTAACGGATCGCCATACCGTTTCGTAGCAATGATTCGATCAACCTGGGCATCATCTTCGAACACAACCCCGTTAATTGCGTCCAGAGCGATCTTAATCACGTTATCGATGTCTGGCCTACCGGGAGACACTTCCCCGCGTGTAGCGGCCTCTCTGCGCTTCTTAGACCATGATTTGGGGATCTCGAACTGTGCCAGGACATGAACCCGGCATTTCCCGGTTGCTGGCTCATAGCTCAGATCTTGCATGGCATCGGACGCGGAGGCGGCTAATCGATGTTCGTATTCCTTGGTCTTGGCTGGCGTGTAAGCCCGGCCTTGCCTGGTGAACCGTGGTCGGCCCTTGCCGATGGGTTGACCCTTTAGCCAGAAATCAACCCTGCGCATTTCGCTCGAGCCAATCGATCACATCAATCTGTTCCTCATGTTCTTGAAATGGAACCGGGGCAACTGTTGGCCGGGGCTTTCCCAGGTAATTATCGATCAAATCCGTAAGAACCATTGCAGCACTCACGCCCTGCTCTCGAGCTTCACCCATCAATCGGTCCTTTACTGGCCGGGGCAACCGACAATGAAATGCGGTTAAATTCTCAGATGTTTGACGTTTGGTTGACATATCTAATCCTTTCCTAAGTGCGACATTCTGTCACAGTATTAACGATATCGGTTTACAATGCGATATCGCTTGCCTATATACAAGTTGTAAGTTTGATTTAGCAAGGAAGGAAACGAGATGAACGATTGGCAAAAAGCAATCCAGTGCGATTTAGGAGATGCGATTGATGGGGCAGCTTTTCTTTGCGCCCAGGATCAGATGAAAGGGCTTCAAGATGACCACTATGGTCGGCTGCAATACGGTCGGTTGATGGGTTTGGTTCAAGCCTACCACATCTTGAATGGCAACGAGATCGATTTCTGTCGGTTAGGGAATTACGCCAACGAGCAAGTCGAGAAGCAGTTGGCCTTGATCGAGGGGGCAGCGTAATGGAGTTCAAATTACCCCCTGGCGCTTTCATGGGTGGACACTGCGGTGTCCAGGCTGTGGCTGTTGCGGCGGGTATCAGCTTGACCGAGGCATTCCGGGTGTTCCAGGAGACCTGTCCCCGGACCCGGCGGCGCCGGACCTGGGGCGGTGGCACCTTCCACAGTGAACGGGTCAAAGTCTTAAACAAGCTTGGCGTCAAGTTCGAGGAACTTAACCCAGCCTACACCAAGGGCTTGACCTTGCAGCGCTTCATCAAAGACGTTGCCAACCCCAACCACGTTTACATGGTCACCACTACCCATCACGTTCAGATGGTCCGGGGCGGCCAGGTGCTTGACCAGCGAGGCATCAACGACATCGCTGAGTTCTGGGGCCGCCGCAAGAAGATCAGCTTCCCTGTGTTGCGGATCAATGTTGCAGAGGTTGCCGAAGCCTTCGACATCGCAGAGGCCCAAACCTTCGGCTTACCATTGTTTGATTATCAGGAGGAAAACACATGAAAAAGAATATGCGTTACGCTTACAATGCACTGAAAAAAATCGG
>Ga0209645_1001032_pt1 | contig 14143 bp, 14 predicted proteins | sample ETNvirenome_6_30_FD_184070 | JGI IMG/M metagenome (GOLD analysis project Ga0209645, IMG submission 184070) | Marine viral communities from the Pacific Ocean - ETNP_6_30 (SPAdes) (version 2) | ecosystem: Environmental > Aquatic > Marine > Oceanic | place: Pacific Ocean | collected 2013-06-19
TGTATCACATGGACTGACGCTACAAACTTCTTTAACTACACACAGGCTACTGAGCAAGGGGTTCACCCGCTCTACATGATTGACCTGTGCAATAAAACACGCAAGAACATGTGGATCTGTGTGCCTCACATGGCTGATGATCTTTACGTGCAATATTTAGGTTTGCTGTGTCGTATTGCGCTTGACCCTGACCTAACAGTTTACTTGGAGTATAGTAATGAAGTTTGGAATGGCCAGTTCCAACAGGCTCAGTATGCTCAGACTCAGGGATTAGCATTAGGGTTACACCCACAGTCTTGGCACGCTGGTTGGCTTTACTACTCACAAAGATCAGTCGAAGTATTTAACTTATTCTCCAGTCTTTACAATCAATTAGGCACAAGAAATCTTGTACGTGTGCTGGCTGGGCAGAGTGTTAATCCTTGGGTTAACAATCAAATTATGGATTGGCAGAACGCCTACCAGAGTGCAGATGCTTTTGCAGTTGCTCCTTATTTTGGTGGTGGGTTTGGGAATCTTAATACAACGCCTTTAGCACCCACATTCTCTGTACCTTACCTTCTGTCTCTTTGCCAGATTAACCTTGTGAGCAACCACACAACTTACACTCGACAGAATGCAGCCAACGCACAGCAAAGAGGTTTACAATTGCTTGCGTATGAGGGTGGTCAGCACCTAGTAGGAGTTGGTGCAGCACAAAGCAATCAGACATTAACCAACTTATTTGTACAAGCCAACCGAGATCCTGGTATGCGTCAGCTATACTACAATGATTTAGATAACTGGTTCAACGAGGGTGGTGAACTCTTTATGCTTTACAGGCTTACAGGTGATTACGGACAGTATGGATCGTTTGGTTTGCTTGAATGGCAGATGCAACCTAGAAGCACCGCGCCTAAATGGTTAGGAGTGATGGACTACCTGGGACGTTAGAGTTCATACTCAACGCCATTACCAAAGCTTGAGCCCACCTCGATGTCTACCGCTAGGGGCACCTTAAACTCAATGTTGAAGTTGTCCCTAAGGTAGTGGTAGTTCTCAAGCTCATCCTTTACGATTCTTACAACCTCTCGTGTCTCTTGCTTAGGAGCGATGAGTTCAATCGAGTCGTGAACGGTTGCGACGACCTTAGCCTCCATACCCTTGAGCTTGTTGATGACTCCAAGCATACCACATAGCAGGATATCACTTGCAGCGGATTGAATGGTGAAGTTCAATCCTTGTCGGAATGCCTCGCGGCGAACACCCTTGAAAGGTGAGTCGATGTTAGGCAGGTTCCTACGACGACCAAAGATTGTCTTGGCGTACTTGAACTGCTCAATGTAATCTTGCACAGTAGCCATGTAGCGACCCACACCAGGGAACGCATTCATCCATGCATTAATAATTTCCTCTGCACGCTCTTCAGGGATGTTACGCTTGGAGGCTAGAGTATAAGCGGTCCCTCCGTATACGGTCAAGAAGCTAACTTCCTTAGCAATCTGTCGTTCAAGCTTGGACACTTCTTCTGGGTCCTTGTTGAACGTGAGACCAGCGGAGTAACTGTGCAGATCGATCCCAGACTTAAACGCATGGATCATGTTCTGCTCATTGGCAACGTGAGCAAGAACACGTAGCTCCATCGCCTTCATGTCGATCGTGATGAAGTCATGCCCCTTAGGAGCCACCACGTAATCACGGATGTTTACATCAAGAGACTCACGAGGAAGTGTGTGGAAGGACACACCGATCTTCCCGTTCTTACCTCTCTCAATGCTAGCACCAGAGTTGGAGATACGCCCAGTCACAGTACCATCGATTTTGTAGTTTACATACATCCGACCGTTACCAGTGTTTGCAAGCGCAGTCCTAGCACCCTCAATGTAAACTGAGTGCAACTTGGTGAGCTTCTTGAACTCAGAGAACCTATCAAAGAAACGCTTTGCAGCAATCACCTGATCGTTGGTCATGTTCGAAAGAACAGACCTAGAGATGTTCATTTCTTCTCTGTTGTTATTCAACTTTCAAGCCTCTCGATACGAACTCTTCTTCAACCATCTGAGCAACCTTAACTAGCGTCTCCTCATTGGTTGACGGGGCACCCTTCTTGGTGAACTGGAAAGGATACAGTCCAAGACCAAAGTCTTCAACAACAGTGTAATCCTTTTCTTTATCTTTCTTCTCAAGAGAGAAGATGATCTTAATCAAGTCCTTCGTAGAGTTCAGGTTGATCTCATCATCTAGATCGGCAGCATCCCTCAAAGCACGCTCTGCTTTTACAATCTTTTCTTGTAGCTCTACGCCAAGCTCTTCTAGTTTCTGCTCGTCAATCTCAAGACCCTCAAACTCAATGTCTCGAAACGCCATCGTCAGAGGAGCGATAAGCTTTTCGTATAGCTTGCCAAGTTTGCGCTCTTCTAACTCTTGAAGAAGTTTGTGATACACTCGGGCAGTCCCATACGTATCCTTGGCGTTACCCTCAACGCAGAAGTTGAGAGGGATGTTCTTCCAATCAAACTTCTTACCTTCAACTGTAAGCATTAGAATTTTTCCTCTGGGAAGTAGTAGTAGACAAGATCAGCCAAACCTTTTGGCACATCCTCCTTATAGAGGTGCTGAAGGAGCTTAGTGTCGTAGACATCATAGACTTCCTCTACACCATACCGCTTGAGGAACTTCAGGTCAAATGTTGCATTCTGTAGGATCTTCCTGATGTCCTTACGCTTCATCATCTGACAGATGAAGCCTATAAATACTTCCTTGGTCTTCTCGTTAAGTCTCGCCTCAGGGTGGTCAATTGGCAACACTAAGGTCTTACCAAGCTCGCCCGTATTGCGGTCAATCATCGTCATCGAAACTGTATGAATCGTGTCCTTCAGAAAGTTCAGGCCAGTTGTCTCGATATCGATAGCCATATCCATCTTACTGTCCAGGAATTCATCTCGAACCTCGTTTAGCTCCCGCACGGTCATGCTGAAGGAGTAGTCCACCTGAACGTCTGAGGCTTGATTTAAGAGGATATTATTTACTGCGTTCTGGATATCGGTGGAGAAGAGAAAAGAGTTCCTGGGCTCGCTGACGACCTCAAAAGGGTGTTTAATAACCACAACTGGGAACTTATGACCGCCTGGAGTTTCCAGAATATGCTCCTTGCCCCTAACCCTAGATTCCAGGGTAGCCTTACCATATAGCATGGTGGTTGCAAGTTTACCGCAAGCGAATACTAGCTTTGGTTTGTAGCGTTCAATGGAATCATAGAGGTGCGTCGTGCAGGTCTTCCTGATCTCAGGACTAAGATTGTCCGAGTTGATGGAGGGACACTTTACAGCAGTGGTCATACCCACTTTAAATTTACTGAGTATGTCGAGCCCAGCAAGCTGATTCATGATCACTGAATATTCTTGAGCGCGGAACGGGACCCATTCACCCTCGTGCATCTTAGGTGACTCTGCCACGAATAGAATATCGCACTCTTGTTCAGACTCCTCCTCAAGGATCGTGTGCCTTGGAAGGTTCATCTTTAGAGCGGGACAACCGGAACACTTCTTGTTCGGTCCTTTAAAACTAAGATCAATCACAGGACTATGATAGAACGGTGGCTTACTATATCGACAATAAGAAATTTGAAGAACTGATCGGCCAGTTCAAGAGCGGAGACAAAAGCAAAGAGAGCGAACTCTTCGCAATGTTTGACACCCTCATAGACAGGTTGATGCTGTCCTATAAGTTCAAGGTAGATCGTGAAGAGGCTAAACAGGAATGCTTCCTACTTATACTGAAAGTCCTCAACAACTTCAACAAGGATTCTGGGCAAGCCTTTAATTACTTCACCACAGTAATTTTAAATAACCTCAGGCTGCTGTACTCGAAGACTAAAAAGTACAACGAGAAAATGGAGGCTTACAAAGCTTTAAAGAGCGGGAACTATATTCCAAGTTCCGCTCCGACCGATCCGTTGTAGGTCACAACTCTTGGGAATGACTTGTGAATAACAACCAGCATGGGAAGCTGCGTGTAGCTTGAAAGGCACGCAGTTGAAATCGTTTCTCGATGCGCTTTGATGGAAGATCGAAGCACATCAAGACAATTAGGCACATCAAAGATGTCAATTACATACAGTTCTGAATCGCCATCCTGAGGCAGTCTTGAGTTGAAGAACTCACAAGGATCATCCCACTGATTAGTGATAAAGTAGTGAGAAGTCTTCTTCTCAGAAATGTTAGAAGAAACAACAGACTCTAAATGTTTAGAGTTTCTGATGCGGAACGATCTAAAGTTATTCTTGGGTCTTGCCATCTTCAGATTCAGGGGTCTCTTCAGTCTTTCCTTCAGCCGCCTCTGCTTCCTGTGCATCCTTATGAGCCTCAACAAGAGCGGTGATCTCGTTAGTCATAGCGTTGCAACCGGCAAAGAAGATCTGCTTGTAAAAGATTTCATCTGCAAGCTCGGGCGGCTTGATCATGCAAAAGTTCTTGAAGCCTTCAGCCTCTTCCTTGGAAAACTTAATTTGAATTTTCATACGTCCTCTACTCCTTTCTACTAGTTTAATTTTTGTGTTGTCTAAATTAAAAGAAACATTTTCTGTCATGGTCTATTATAGTCTTATGAAAGATGATTTTGATTTAACACCTTTAAAAAAGAAAAAGAAAGTTAACTCTAGGGCAAAGGGCAACAGGTTCGAAAACAAGATTGCCAAAATGCTAAACGAAAGGTTTGAAACTAAAGAGTTCTGTAGAACTCCTGGATCTGGTGCCTTTGCAACGACTCATACATTACCTAATTATTTAAAAGTATATGGTGATTTAATTACACCAGAAAAATTTAAATATATTATAGAATGTAAAAAAGGTTATAATGAAGAACAAGTAAGTGATTTATTTAATATTAAATCAAATATATGTAAGATGATAGACCAAGCACATCGAGATTCTAAGAAATCTTCTAGAAAGTTTTTACTGCTTATTGGTCAGGATCGTAGAGAGCCCATCGCTATAACTAATGAGATGGATCTACCTACAGGTAAATCTTACTTGAAAGGCGTAATCAATAAAGTTGAAGTTACAATATTCAAGCTGTCAGATTTACTCTTAATCGATGACACTTACTTTTTCTTGAAGGAGTGAGAGAGCCATCATTATATGACTAAATGCTTCACTCACAGTAGACTCTACTTTCTTCTGCTCTGACTCAGATAATTTGTTAAAGTATTCTAAAGCTTCCTTATTTATTCTTGTTTCAAACTGACCAAAGAAGTCTACCACTTGACCCTTTTCTCTTCTTGGGTTTATTGCATATTCAAAGTTTATACTCGCTTTAGTCCCTCTCTTGGTAAGTTTAAAACCTCCATTGAAGTTGCCTTCTTCTTCTCCAGTATCTAGCATCCACTTGTCATCATCTTTTAGGATGGAGGACCAAGCCTCTCTTATTGGATCATTTTGTTTAAAGATATAATCTTTTGATGTATTCAAACCTCTGTAGTCGCACAAAGTTTCATCATCATCTGCCCCGCCAGCGTGCATCATTCTAGTGGCTAAGTATTGTAGAGCCTGCCTACGCTTTTTAACTTGCCTTGGGTTGGGATTGTTTACAGAGGCACCCTTATTAATATCGTTGTACAGCTTAGTATCCTCCAGGTATCTTATGACTGTCATTTGAGCTTTACGATAAATTGCCTCAGAGTCTAAAGTGGAATATGATTTTTGCTTCATCATATTCTTTAGTAGTTTAGAGATTTCTTTAGCATGGGGCATTAAATCTAAACCCTGATTCCTCAGAGTAGTTGTTAAACTTTTTTCAAGGGACTGAAGGTTGTCAACTTTAACATTACCCCTACCTTTACCTCTAACTTGAGCATAACGTTTAGTTCCTAAGTCTATAACTGCTGATGCAATCTTCGCTACACTATCAAAGTATTTCTTAAACTGCCTGGGGTTTTCAATAGCCGCAACACTTTGAATTGTTTTCATAAATTCATTATTAAACTCATTCCCCTCAACTTGAACTATGTCTGGCAGAGTGCTTTTACGCCCACCACCCATACTAGCACCATGTCCCTCAAACTTTTTGTAGTTTTTAAGACTAACTTTAAGAGTGTAAACCTTTTGACCTTCTTCAAAGGCACCAACGTTTTCTAAGATCTCAGACATCTTAACGCTTCCACCCTCTTTACGAACCACACCAGCCGTCCCGCGTAACGCATCGTCAAGACTAGAGAACTCTTCAGGCTTTATATCTACACCAACTCTCTTTGCCGCTTCTTCTGCCTCTTCACGAGTTTTATAGACCTCTAAAACATCCTGACGTTTACCTCTTTTAGTCTCCGTGCCTACTGGTAAAATAAAAGTGGGTTTGCGACCTGAAAGAGAGATCTTAGAGTGACGCAACATGGAGCCAAATAAAGAGGTTGGCTCAAAGTTGTTTAACGATTCACCTAAACCAGCAGCTACATCCGATATTTGTTTTACAAGCTCTGCCTCTTCAGGGGCCAACGCTGTATACTTAGAAGTTTCAACCCAACCCTCAGACTCTTCTTTTAATTTTGAAAGCCTATCTATGATACCTCTAGTCTTTTGAAGAAGAACAGTGGTTAGATCTTCAGTACCTCTACCCTCAACACCTTGTTGCCTTAGTTGTGTGAGACTTAATACCTCTAAGATCTCCTCAAACATAAAGCCCCTAATCGCATTATCATTACCACCACCTTGGGTTGTTGCCGCAACATCAACAACTCTAATGGCCTTGTCAGAATTCTCACCGGGGTTGCACTTATTTGCTGCCATTCTTAACAGATTTCTATAAGTGTTTTGTGGATCCGAGAAAGAAAGGGCGGATGATCTATCTCTACCATCACCTCTAGGACTAACTATGAGACGATCTGTACCAGCTTGGAAAGCAAAGTCTTTTAAAAGATCACTACATTCATCCTCTGAAGGGCTTTCATTTGCAGCAAGGCGAACCAAGTCGCTCATGCTTTTTGATACCCCAATACTCTGAGTACCCTCTGGTCGTTTCTCTGAAGATACCCATGCGCCGTCTCTGAGGAGAAGAACCAGCTTATCATTCATGAGTTTATTTTCAAACGAGTCTCGCATGTCCCCAACAAATTTACTCCGATAATCTTCTTCATCTCTGTATGCACTGCTTTGTGCGGGAGACAGATTTTTAAAAGCCGCAGGGATGCCTTGAGCAAGTGATTCTAAGTTTTTAATTACAGCCTGCTTCTCTTGTTCTGTGAGAGCAGTATCCTCTGTGAGATTAAGAGCAGTTCCAGGGGTTACACGCAACTCTTTTTTCTTTTGAGTGTCGGACTTTACAATTTCAGCATCACCAGCCAGCGATCCGATAAATTGCTTAAAAGACTTCTCAGACTTATTCTGTCTAAGTCCGCTAATCCAATCGGAGGAGCCTTCTTCCGCTGGCTCTGCTCCTGGTGGATCTACGATCGCATTAAATCTAAAGTTATTAGTAGATATTACTCCAGTGTTTGTGCGGTAAAGATAAGGACTACCATCTATGGTTGCTTCATAATTCTTAACAGGAGTCCCGTCTTTAGTAACTTGATTAGCCGTGAGCCTCCAGTCTGCCGAATTAAGACTCTCTATCGCTCCAGGAAGCCTTTCCTGCGTGGTTGAGTCATCCTCTTGCTCTAGTAAAGCTAGTTTCCTATTGTGAAACTTACTGTAGCTTCTAAGTATATCTTCTTTTCGCATAACTTATAATAGACAAATAGCCTTCCCCCTATATTTAGGGAGAAGGCTACCTTAATAGAGGTTAGGTTATACTACGGCTGAGGTCTGGAGGTCGAGCCCTGACCGCCGCCTTGGAAACTACCTGCCTGAGCACCGTTGAAGCCGGGTCTTCTAGCGTAGTTCATGAAGTCGAATCGGAAGGTAACCGTAACAGTCGAGAACTCATTGTTGCTGTAGTTCTTTTCCGAGAAAACAACTTTCTCAGGGTAAACACCGTAAAGCTCAACTCCCCCGACAGGGACATTGTCACCATTCATCTCAACGATCGTCAGCTTATCACCCTTGTAGCGTTGACCACTTGAAGAGCGGTAACCAGACTTGCCGGTGATGGGGCTGTAAACCTCTTTGAAGGTTTGCCATAAAGCTTCGGTCGAGTTCTTGAGAAGAAGGTTATCAAAGGTGATTTCCACAGGCTCATAAGTGACCTTGCCAGGGTAGTGAACCTTGTCATTAAGTCTATCAAGAGCAAGAGGCTCAACACCATAAGAGATTGTACCAACCTGCTTGGCGGCAACAGTTACATTGCCGTCACTATTCTGGTTGGTGGTGATACCAGGAAAGCCTTGAAAGTTAACTTCAAACTGATAAGCTCTGATCGTTTCAAGATCTGTCGATATCGACGGGAGAGGACCATTAGTCCCTGTAGGGCGCTCTAAAGCGTCATTAATTATACTAGTACGAGGTAAGACCATTTCTTAATCCTTATGCAATGCTCGCTGACTGACTCGTCAGGTTCACTTCGAACACCACGGTTTCGGCAGCTTTCGTTGGCTTAATCGTCACCGAGCACCAGAGTTCGCTTCTATCAACTCTCAAGGGAGTATTCGTGGAAGAGTCGCATTTGACCGCGCCCTCAACAATAGCCCGTCTAGCTTGCAGGTCACTAAGGAATGGCTTGATAGCATCCTCAACTTGCTCCCAAGTAAACGAATCGTTCGGCTCGAATTGGAACGGCTTGCCAAGCTCCAGTAAGACCTTTCTGATGTAGATCATCAGCCTTCTCACATTGACTCTATCAAGAGCCGTGGGAAGCCTCTGGGCTGTCTTCTGGCCAAAGACTGTGATGCCCGTGCCCGGTTCATTAGCGATCGGGTTAATGTTGTTTGAGTAGAGTGCATCACGATCACCCTGGTTAACCACAATCTCAGTAGCGGTAGGCTTGGTTAAGCGACCTCTACGGAAACCCGCAGGAGCAAACCACGGATCTGCAACCGAGTCAGTGAAGACACACTGGCGAGCAGCAAAGATCGAAGGATCATACCACTCTTCCTTGCCAGCAAACGGGTTGAAGACTTGTACCCACGGCCAGTAAACAGCAGCGTAAGAATTATTCAGAGCCGCAGTTCTGGCACCAGCACCATTGATCCAGTTGATCGCATCCTGCACCTCATCAAAGCCGTAGGGAGGAGCAACCAGAGCAAAGAAGTTCTTGGAGGACTCACCAAGATTTATCAACTCATTCTGAACAGCATCATCACTGAAGCCAGGAGCGACTGCCAGAGAGATATTCAGGAGGTCTTCATCAAGAGCGTGAATGCCTGTCTTCTTGGTAGAAGTACCAATCAAGGCAGTAATGTCCACACCGCTGTCAGGATCTTCTGTGTTGCTGTAACCACTGTTGCCGCCGGTAGCTTTCTTAGTGCCTTCAACCAGCTTGACGAATCTAGGAGTCACGTTAGCGCCACCAGTTCCATTTTCTGTCATGCCCAGAGTTCTACCGAACCCAGGACCAGTAACACTAAGCTTGCCACCCCAGTCATCCGGGAAGCCTTCGTAATCAGTGCCATCGGCAGTTTCAATGTCGAGGTAGACATACTCCGACTTGTTGTTAAGCCAGCTATTAGCCGAGTCTTCCATGAGCAACTCCTTGGCGTATTCCAAGGACGAAGGCTGTAAGTTGATGTTAAAGGATTCAACTTGAGACCCATTAAAGTTTACAACAAGCTTGTCAAGGATGGATAAGTTATCAACTTCAACCGAAAGGCCCTTAACAGTGCCATCATTCTTAGTCGTGAAGTTGTAACCAGAACCAGGGTAAATCGATTTCACCGCGAAATCAAGACCAGCAGAGCAGGTGTAACCGCTAGTTGTCATGTTTCTGACATCATTAGGCGTTCCGCCACCAGGACCAATCGCACTAGCATCACCGTCAACCAGGACTGGGAGGAAGGCCATGGTATCAACACCAGCGCCCGCCGCTGCTGCCGCAGAAAGTTGTAAGGTGGCTCCCGAGCCAGCGTACTTAGACGCTAAGAACGACTTATCACCATCATGATATGCGATAACATTTTGACCGCCTGTCGCATTAGGATCAAAAGCAGCAGTTAAGACTTTCTGAGCAGTGTCGAGAGCAGGATTAGTCGAATCAATCGCTTTCAGTGTAACAGTTGCGCTAGCCTTAAAGGTACCAGTGTTATCATGAATTTGGTAGAAGATTGACGACGACTCGGTACCGACAAAGCCACTAACTTCGAAAGCAGGGCTCGCTCCGATTAACGGCAGAGCACTAGCCTCTTTGGCGGAGGTGTTAGCCGCTCGCACAAAGTAAAGCTGGTTAGTCGCCTCAAGGATTTCAATAGCACCCTCTAAGCCTTGCCCAGGAATTTCACTCTTAGGCTCACCAAACTTTCTAATGAGGTTTTCAGGGCTTGTAATCAGGGTAGCCTTATTGGTCGGACCTGTATCCGCAAACCCAACAACACCCACAACGCTAGAGTCAACGTTAGGGGCGAAAACAGAAATGTCATTTTCTAAAACGACAACAGAAGGACTAGTAGGGAGTGCCATGGATTAAATGCTACCTTTGGATTTTCTTGTTTGTTTTACTGGAGGTGGAGTCACTTTCTTAGGAGCGGGATCCGCAGTTCTCACAACTTTCACCATTCTTCTAGAAACGAGATTTTCTAGAATCTTACCACCCCAATCATTCGAAACCTTTACACTTTGCTTAGGCATCAAGTAAACAGTTTTTACACCCTGAGCCCCAGTAAGGTTCAGGGAAATGCCTTGCAGGCTTGTGTTCTTTATGGTCTTCATATTAAAGCTCCTATTATATTTACTATTAACGAAACTCAAAAATAGTTAATTTTAGCCGTCATCAACTGTGGTGGGGAAATTGAACTCAGAAATCTCCCCCGTATTAGTGAAGAGAAATTTAGGACTCGGTATGTAGGTCTCTAAGACGACTTCAATTGTTTTTTGAAGTATGCGATCTTTGGCGTCGCTGGCGACCACAGACCCAACGGACCTCTCACGCTGGACGTAGGCACGAGTTTCTTTACTGTGGTTGGTGGGAACCTTCAACTCTGGGTTGAACAAAGAGAATATAGAAGATCTGATCATGTCCAGATCTGCTTTGTATTTGCACCAAACGTTTATTTCATAAGTAATGTTGATCGCTCGCGGAGCAAGGCTCAGAACTCTAGTTGCTCTTCTTTTCTGATTATCCCAATGAACATCTTGTACGAGCAAAGGACTGTAACGCTCTCTCTTAGAGTCCTTAGACGAGTCAACTTCAGACACACTAATGAAGGGAAGGACTACATTATTATCAGTGCTTAAGCGACCAGCAATTCTTTCGGCATTTCCATGAGCGCAGTCAACTTTGATCCTATTACCATTACCATCGATATAGTAAATGTTCCCAAAGGTTGCAATTAATTGCCTAAGGCTCTCTTTGTAAACATTGTCAGTGGTAGGTAATAACTTAGTTTCAGTCATTTGGACAATGCGACGCTTAATATCCTCAGTGTTCATCGGTCATACCCTCCTAAGGGATCTGTCTTATCAAAGAAATCTTCGTTGTGAATATCCTGAGAATCTCTGAGGACCTTTGCGTGCGCTAATAAATGATAAACGCCATAAGCCTCAAAGCTGTCTTCCTGTACTTCAAACACTTCAAACTTGATATCTTGAAACTCTGGTTGGATAATATCACCTATGGAAACAGGCTCACCCAACATCTCCTCAGTGTAAGATTTGTTAAATACGAAGATCTGATCTACCTGCATCTCAACACCAAACTGTGTCAAGTTCTCCTCAACAGGTCTCGGATCGTAGTGTGCCCATAAAGTAACAGGCTCAGGAGCTATTGTTTTTTGCCTAGACTCCCGGTAAACCTCGTCAATATCTTGAGAAGGTATGTATTTAAATACCCGAACTCTGGACCCAGACAGCTTAATGTTTTCTGCGTCCACCATATTAAAAAGGTTTTTATCATTCTTCTTTTTGAATAATGATAAACGAGTATCTCTATTTTCCGTATCAGGGAAATTAGTAGGCGGTGTTGTTACCTTATACTTCATTAGAATATATCAAACAGTGGTGGAGCCTCGATTTCATTCATCAACTCCTCAACTAATTCTTTCTTCTCAGCGGTGGCTTGCTGCATAAGCTCAGTCCCATTGAGTCTGGTCCCACCCCCTGGACCAGGGAGAGTTAGATACTTGCCTCGAATCCCAGCTAAGATTTCTTTTGATAAAGCTAACGTGTATCTTTGAACCCAGTTTTTGTAAGCATGGTGAATAGTGTTCGGATCGAAAGCCCTAAACTCTACAAGAACGGCTTCGTCGCCTGCCTCTGGCTTCGGGAAAATATGAAGATACTTATTGTTAACTAGTTGCCATGTAGACATTTGACCTAAAACATTTTTAACCTGTTTTAGGTATTGCTGCATAAGCAAATACTGACTAACATTATAATTATTGAATAGACCAGTATTCGTAAAAAACATGATAGCAAAATCAAACTCAAGGGACCCAGGGGCCGCACCAAATTTGAAAAAGTCTCTACGATACCAAACATCATTTAAGTTGTCCGCAATCTCTGGAGGTAACTCATAGACATTGATACCTGCGGACGTATCAAAGGTCGCATACTGAGTCATCCAATCAGGCGCATGATACTCTAATTTAGAAATCGCCTCGTCAATGCAAAGCTGGATCTGGAAATCATCAAGCTCCACATCGATAACAGGAAAGCCTAACTTGCCAAGGACATAGTCTTTAATCGTTTTATTAAACGTCTTAAATTCATTAACGTCTTTGAAGTCCTTGTTATTTAAATCCGTATCTTTAGGGCTCTTGTAATCTTTTAATCGACTACCTCCGTAAGTGCCATAAGAGGATCCGTAGGACTTAACCAGTGGTATTCCTATTTTATCACCCATATCATTATTATTTACCCTGGAAATAAAAAAAGGACTCAGTTTAAAACTGAGCCCTTTCTTTCGTTGTTAGCTAAGTGCTAGATCTTACAGACCTGTGTCACCCGCTATGGCGTAGTTAGTGCCAAACTCATCGCCCTTCCACGAGGTGTTGCGGAAGATCTCAGGCGTCAGGAAGTTAGAGCCAAGACCGATCACGCGAATCACGCGGTAGAATCTCGACGCCGGTTGGACCGCAGCCTTGCCGTAGCGAGTCAGGATGCCCTTTCTCGGCTGGAAGGTCTCAGGATCCGTCACCGTGTCCAGAGGCTGGAGCGGGATGTACGGGCAGTAGAAGAAGCCAGCGTCCATCGCGTTCTGGCCCTTGTAGCCAACGATGATCTCGTCTTCCGGGAACATCGGGTCGATGACCACATCGTACTTACCAGCGAACTTACCAGCGTAAGCGATCTGGTTGGCACCCATGTTGGTCGGACCTTCCGAGCGATCGATACCACCCTCAAGCTTCGCAGCCGACTCCAGGAGCGACGCCATGACAGGCGACATGATCAGGACGTTACCAGGACCACGCAGGGTCGTGCGGTAGATGTCCGTGCTCGCGAAGTTGATCAGAGCCAGGATGTTGGAGTACGCTTCACCAAGGTGGCGAGGAGCGAGACTCGTCGTCGGCGCGTTCGGGTTCGGCGTGATGAAGTTCTTGAGATCCATCACGTAGATGTTCGAGTACTTGCGGCTGATGCCAGCGCCCGAGTCACCCACTTCACCCTCTTCGGCAGCTAATTCAGTGCTGAAGTCGTACTCGTAAGCGCCAGCGACGAAGGTGTCGCCCGGTTGAGCAAGACCATCACCACCGATGGCTTTGAAGTTATCCGCGCCGCCCTGGTAGAGCGATTGCAGGTAGAAACCACCTGTGTTGTCCAGAGTAGCCGGACCATAAGCAATCATGCGGATGTCTTCGATCAGTTCACGATCGATTTCCAGGTTCATTTCCTTCGACAGGAGGTCCGTCAGTTCAGCTTCCATGTCCAGGTTGTGGTAAGCCTTCAGGTCTTGAGCCGCCTCAAGGGTCCACAGGGCTCTCATCTTACGCTCACGCGCTTGCACGGTTTGCTTCTGGATGTGGAGGTTAACCTCAGGAATTTCTTGGCCACGAAGTCTTTCACCAGACGAGACCGAGTAACCGAGGATCGTCGTCGCGCTCGGGAACGAAGCCAGCTTACCACCCATCGTGGTCGAGGGCGAGCCGTTCGCG
>Ga0209645_1001034_pt1 | contig 14139 bp, 22 predicted proteins | sample ETNvirenome_6_30_FD_184070 | JGI IMG/M metagenome (GOLD analysis project Ga0209645, IMG submission 184070) | Marine viral communities from the Pacific Ocean - ETNP_6_30 (SPAdes) (version 2) | ecosystem: Environmental > Aquatic > Marine > Oceanic | place: Pacific Ocean | collected 2013-06-19
TTATAGCTGGTGAGCCTCTTACAGAAGAAGAAGCCGACACAATCGTTCTATAATCGCCATGAAAGAGATTCAAGATTTAAAAATTGAAGTTACAGAGGTTAAAGGCGACATCAAGTTAATAAATCAAGAAATCTCTCAGATCAAGGAAAATCATCTATCACACATAGAAAAATCAATAACTAACATCAATAAAATAATATGGACAGTGGGGATATTAGTTTTCGCGGAGCTAATTCTTTTGTTAAAGCATTTTATACTGGGGTAAATACAACATGGAAGGGTCGCATTATGATAAGATGGATCGGATTTATCTTAGCGGTATTAGCGGTATACCTTCTATCTACAGCTAATCCTAGTATACAGCATTGGGGCTGGCTTCTTTCTGCAATATCCTGTGCGATATGGGTTTATGCCGGCGCAAGGGACGGGGACATCGCCAGGACATTGATGGAAATTTGTTATACAATCCTAGCAATTCGTGGTATAATAAACTGGTGGCAGTAAGGAGAATATTATGTGGCTAAATATCGCAGCTAAGCTTGTACCAGGCATTATAAAGACTGGCATGAGTATAGCTTCTAATAGAAGACGAACTAAGGAACTCGAATCCGTGGCCGAGATGAAACATGCAGAACGTATGGCTAACGGTGAGTTAGAGTATAAGAAGGCAGTTATACAGAATAATCAACAGGGATGGAAAGACGAATTCGTGTTGATTCTTGTGTCAGCTCCGGTTATGCTCTTAATATGGTCTATCTTTAGTGACGACCCAGAGATTATGGCTAAGGTAGATAGATTTTTTGATCAATTCAATAATATGCCTTTTTGGTATCAGGCATTATTTATTGGTGTAGTTTCAGCAATTTATGGTTTAAAAGGTGCTGATATAATAGGAAAAAGGAAGTAATATGACATTACCTGATTTAAAGGATAAAGTTATAGATTTATGGGATAGAATGAATCCAAAAGTTAAGATTGGATTATTTGTAGTATATTCTATAATTCTTATAGCTATGTAGTATATGGGCAAGGCTCCTAAGTTCGGTGCTGTTGTTCAATATACAAAGACTTTTAAAGGAACCAGCATCGGTAGGAGGCCGATAACTAGTACTATGAATAAAAAGAAAAAGGCAAGTTTTAAAAAATACCGAGGGCAGGGTAAATGAGCTTAAAGATTTCTGAAGAAGCTAAAGTGCAAATGCCAATGAAGACGGTTGCCAGCTTGATTACAATCGTAGCTGTTGGCGTGTGGGGATACTTTGGTATAATAGAAAGATTAAATCAGCATAGTACGACATTACAATTATATAAGTCTGACCTAGAGAAGAACACTGAGTTTAGAATAGGTTGGCCTAGAGGTACATTAGGTTCTCTGCCTGCGGACTCCGAGCAATTTATGCTCATCGAGGATTTATATAAGCAGGTAGAAAAACTGCAAGTTCAGCAAGAGGCTGGAATGCATAACAAAGTCAACATTGAGTTTCTACAAAAACAAGTAGAAAAATTATTAGCAGATGTTGAAGAATTGAAAGATAAGGTTAGACAAAATGGAAAGTATACACAATGATTGAAACAGTAGTAGCATTATTAATGATTGTAAACAATGAGATTAAGGAGCACAGAATCCAACCTTCTATGTCTGAATGTTTAAAAGGAAAACGTATAGCAGATCGCCAGTTAAAAGCTGGTGGTAATGTTAGGTACCAGTGTTTAAAGTCTAAAGCAGAAATAGAAATATATTTAGATAAAAAACATATTAAAAAGTTAATACTAAAATAGGAGATGATATGACACCAAGAGAAAAAACAGATACGATAGTAATTCATTGTGCAGATACACCTGACGACAGAGATGTCGATATGGCTACTATTAAGAAATGGCATGTTGAAGAAAGAGGATGGAGTGATATAGGATACCACTTTGTTATTAGACGTAATGGTCTAGTTGAAGCTGGTAGAGATGTTAAGCTATCTGGAGCTCATGCTGTACAAGTTAATGGTACGTCAGTCGGTATATGTATGGTTGGTCGAGAAAACTTTGACCCTAGACAATTTGAATCGTTAAGAGATACTGTGCAAATGTTATTGAAACTATATCCTGAATGTAAAGTTATCGGTCACTGTGACGTTGAACCTAAGAAACCTCAATGTCCAGGATTTGATGTGGCTAAATGGTTTAACGAAGCCATTCCTTCCATTGATCGCCCATAACTTGTCTAGCTATATCTTTCTTAGCTTTTAAGGATTTAATAATCTTATTGTCCACTGTCCCTAGTGTAGTTATATCTATATAGTGCACATTTTTCTTTTGCCCTATACGGTGACAACGATCCTCGGACTGTAGCCTGTGTTCTAGATTATAACTATTACTATAATATATTACTGTATTAGCTACTTGTAAGTTAAGACCAAAGCCTGCAGTTGCTGGATTAGCTACAAAGAACTTAGCTTTACCATGCATAAACTCTTGTATATTTTCTTTCCTTTGTTTATCATCTGTATCTCCCCAGTACTCTACAACCATATCAGTACCATGCTGTTCTCTAAGCTTTTCTGCAATGGTTCTTAAATCAGCTCTGTAACAAGCCCATACAATACACTTATTATCTATCTCTTGTGTTAACTCTAACAAAGCACTTATTCTATTATTCTTAATATAATGAGAGTTGCCATCATTATCTATTAAATGACCACAAGTAATCTGATGTAGTTTACTTAACATAGATAACTTATTAGGAACCGTTATTAATTCATTATCTGCTTTTGTTAAGCATAAGTCTTTCATCTCTTGATAAGCTTTCTCTTGTTCTTTAGTTAAGTCTACATGTCTATATTGATACGTCTTCTTAGGTAAATCTAAGCAATCATCTTTCTTAACTCTAAAACTAAATCCTCTTAGTATATCATTAAGCTCATCTGTTCTCTGGAATCCTGTAACCTTCTTAAATGATCTACCACCAAGATTCATATTAACCATAATAGCATATCTATTTCTAAATGAATAGAATGATGAGAACCCTAGGTGTACCTCATCTAGAAAATCACATTGACTATATAAGTCTAATGGATCACGGGTCACGGGCTCACCAGTTAGGATACGTCTATACTTAGCCATTCTACCTAACTTAATAATGGCTTTAGTTCTATTAGCATTAGGAGTTTTAATAGTTGTAGATTCATCTATAACCATTAGAGCTCTACTAGTATTAAGAAAGCTTGTTGCCCACTTAACACCTTTAGCACTACTAAATGCTTCAACATTCATTATAACTATTCTTAATTCATCTCCTGCTCTTACTATATCATTAAGATACATCTTCTCTTTCTTCCTAGGAGAAGCACTCCATATAGCATAACGATATATTATATGGTCTGGCAAGTGTGTAGGTATTTCGTTTAAATGCCAATTACGATAAGCTCCTTTAGGCGCTATAATTAATAAGGTATCTATCTTACCATTATCATATAGATAAGCAGCTGTATCTAATATTACTTTTGATTTGCCTGTACCCATCTCCATGAATAAAGCAAATGATTCTTTGTCCTTTGATAACTCCCAAGCTTTTAGCTGATGGGCAAAAGGTTCCGTCTTAAATGGGTATATGTTACTATGCATAATGTCCTTTTCCGTTGTCTATGGTCATCTATGGGGCTTTTTTTCTTCCGCCTATATGTCAAAATACATATTTGTATTCGGTTGTACAATATGCAAAGACTTTTTAGCTCTTGTAATAGCCACATAAAAGACTCTGATTTCATCATCAGGTAGTGCATGCATTTCTCTATAAGTACGAGGAGCTATGTCTGTTAATAACAGAACATGCTCTGCTTCACCACCTTTGACGCCATGGATTGTTCCTATTTTAATCCGTGGTTCTTTATCTAAATTCTCTCCTCTCTTGAGCAGCATTATATAGTATTCTCTTCTCTTTGTATCTATTTTATTTAGCCGCTCGTGCCATATTCCTGGTTTTAATTCAAAGTCAGATATGGTATAGTAACCATCGGGGTTAATTCCACGCGGACAGCGGGTCACCATATATTTATATATTAACTTAATGCCGCTCCCCACTATGGATTCACCCTTGGACAATCTAGTCCATAAGCGTATTGCTTGCAAGGCCTCAGCGTTTAATGGTGACCTACGTCCTAAGATACTATACGGATATCCGTTTTTAATACAGATATTCTCTAGCTGGTTAAGCATATAGCCATTACGAGCTAGTAAGTACCATGTGTCTTTAGATATATCTACGTCCTCTGGGTCAAGATAATATCTAACGTCTCCTTTATCTTCTTGAGGTTTAAACTCTTTGTTAATCCTAGATTTTATTCTAAGACTTAACTTAGTAGCTAGCTCCCAAATAGATGTTGGAACTCTATATGATTGATTTAATACAGTGCTATTACCTTTGAGGTTTATGAACTGATCTACGTCAGCCCCGGCCCATCGGTATATAGCCTGGTCATCATCACCAGCGACATATACTATCTCTGTATCTTTACCAATCTCATTAATTATATCCCATTGTACCTTAGATAAGTCTTGAGCTTCATCTACAAATAGGATTCTAAGTTTAGGAAATGTTTTCTTTTCTAAGCACTTGACAAGCATGTCTGTATAGTCTATTATCTTACGCTTCTCTTTGTATTTAACTAGTGCTCTTTGTAATCTCTCTAATTCAAACCAACTTATATTGTCGTCATCTTGTTTATTAAATATATCATATAAAGGTATACGTTGTACTCTTGATAGGTTCTCTAAGAAGAATAATTTATCTCCTGTCTTCATACCAAAGATCTGACCTTCATCCATAGTAGCACCACCATCTACTTCTAGTCCTAACATATCTCCTAATTCTCTATAATGAGTTGGACCCATTACATCGCTACGTTTTAAACTTAATTGATGGAAGCATAGACTATGTATTGTTCTAAAATATGGGAGATCATCTTTACCATAATCAAACTTTATAAAAGCTCTATCAGCTGCTTCATTAGCTGCTTTCCTAGTGAAGGCTAGGTATCCTATGTGTTCGGGTCTTATTCCATCTGATAAATGTTTTTCTACTAAACTTATTAACTTAGTTGTCTTACCAGTACCAGGTGGACCTAAGATGATGTTAAGGTTTCCGTGTTGCATTTACATTCTCTCTGTTTACTTTTCTTTAAATCTTCTTTTGTTTTGTCAAGCTCTTTATAAGTATCTCCTATTATTTTTCTATGACCTTGACTTATCTCTTCTTTATCTTTTACTTTTTGTTTCAATTGTTCATTCTCTCTCTTTAACTTTTCTATTTGTTTATCTAACTTTTTACAGTCGTCGTCACTCATCATTTCTTCACCTTAATCTCCTTAATAACTGAGTTAGGAATTACTGTTACGTTACCATAAGAATCTATATTGCCATCATCGTCTAAAGACCAATCAGCAAATATTCTAGTACAACCATTTGCTCGGTTATATATTTTACCAGTAGTCTTACACATAGCTGGTTTCATCTTATCAAAAGCTTTGGACTCTAACCATGAAGCGTCGGAAACAATATCAATCCAACTGACTTCAACGTTAGCAAATGTATCTGCCTCTGTCATACCAGGTTTTCTTTTAAAACGGTACTTCTTCTTTGTCATCTTCTACGTCCTCCGGTACGTCGTGACCACTATCTTGTTTTGCAAATGCAGCAAGTGACCACAAGTTAACTCCTTTACCTTTTATATTCCAGAAATGATGTTCAGCATCTCGCTGTTTTAAGAGAGAAGTTACTTGATGAACTTTAAACTCTCTAAAATGTTGACGATCAAAGAACGCCATCAGATCTGAAATCCTGAAATAATGCTTGTTATCCTCGGTCCACGGTTTCCCAAGCAGTATCTCATCTTTACTCATTGCTTGAGCTCTACCGGTACAAAATCGTTCTATGAGTTCGAACAATTGCCCAATAGAACTAGCGTCTACAGGTGCTTCTATCACATTTAGGTTCTCAAATAAATGGTTAATAAGCTGATTCCAGGCATTCTCATTCATTTTTGCGGGCATCATATTAAGCTTTTCCATACACCTTCTTTGAAATCTTCTTTGATTCTGTAAATCATCCGTATCTAATTCAATTCGTCCGCTACCTTCTATATCTAAAAACCAGATAGGAGGATTAGAATTGTATTTAGTTAAAGAGTGTATAGCCGGCATTCTGCCATCATTTCCGATCCCATGCTTTCGGAGTTTACAGACAGACGCGTTGCAATGTGGTGCAATCGGAGCCCGGCTACACGTATACTGATATGTCTTTTTAGAAGCTGATTTAATTACTTCTAACACTTCAGTACTCTTTAATGGAGGGTCCATAAACTTTATATTATAGTCTTCTACCTTAGCTTGCCACTCATCAGGGAAAGCTTTTCTAGCATAGACAGCTATATTAAATAGTCCATTATTCCTAGTCCCCTCTGGAAAACCTTGCTGTGTCAAATGTTGCAAACAAGGAGGACCCTCTTTTAACTCAGAATTAACTTCAATCTTTAATTTTTCTACCTCCTTTTGAGACAATAGATTTGATTCAGCTAAATCTAAGAACTGTTCTGGTGATAAATTATTCTCATTAAGTATGGCATATCTTTCTGTATTTGTAGCATTAAAGTATGGCATATTAATCCAACCACCTACATCTCCTCGTTCAGCTAGTATTTGTATTTGTTTTGGAAATACTTCACAACCTCCAAAGCCAAGAGCAGATGATAATTCTTCTAGTTTTAGTTTCATTACAGATGCAGGTATCCAGTCTTTACAAAAAAGATATAAGTGTACTCCACCTGATTTTGATCTACATGGGATTAATGGTAATTTTAATTGATTAAGTTTTATAGATAATTCTTTTAAATTTAATTCAGCATATTCATCTACATCAATGGCTCCAAATTTAACTTTGGATTCATCATTAATAGGAATAATACCTAGTCCTTTGGTACCAGCTAAGTGGTCCTTCCAATGTTGTATTGTTACGTTTTCTCTTACCGTTACAGCCTTGCCCGTTAGTTTACCATCGGCACGGGAATCTTTTATTTCGTATGTACCGTGGGCTCGTTCAAGGCCGGCGAAAAGAGAACTAAATCTATTCTCCATAACCGGCCTATAAACTTAAAAGTCTTGCTTCGGTTTTGGCGCGTCGTCTTGCTTAGGAGGTGCAACTTTAACGTCGTTGTTTTTAACTCCTCCTGCAAAAGTTTTAGCCATTTGATATTGGTTAGTGTCTTTGACTGGACCCATAATTTCTATGTTCCAACCATGCCAAGAACCTTTATCATTCTTTTCTTGCACACTACTTATCTTGTACATGTGACTGAAAGAAGCAGGCGTAACCATCGTACCGTTTGGATGTGGAACTTTTAATCCCATCATCATGCTGTTCCATCTTCTAGCTTTTTTAAGCTGAGTAGAACTCATACTAATTACAGCAGTCTCTGCATTGTTTCCATCTATCAGTAGGATAAATTGATATGCTGTCTCAACTAGTATATTTCCATTCTCTAGTACGACTTCTCCTCGATCATTTCGCGGTTTGCCAGCAAGCTCGCTATCAGGTGTATGTTCACCTACATAACCGCCGCCTTTTTCACGCGGTTTCCACTCTACAAATGATCTCTTATACCCACAAGGGAGTACAGTGATTTCACTATAAAGCTTGTTAGTCACACTATTGAATATCATTCCCGGTTTTGCGCCGTCAATTTCTTCAATTTGAGGACTAGTTTTTTGGATCAAAGAGATGAATGGAATAGCTAAATCTGAAGCTGTCATTTTCTCCAGACCTACGTTTGCATCTGCTGCGAAGTCAATAACTTGAAGTGCACCAGATTGTTTTTTCGTTACTTGATTCATGCTATTCTCCTCTCTTTATTTTAGCAATTTGCCCTATATGAACACCCAACAGATCATGAGGTAGGGCTTTCCCCTTCTCTGTTTGTTCTCTGATAAATGCGTTTAGAGATTGTGGGTGAACACTCTCCTTATCAGTGAAACTTATACCTGAATCATTAAGTAATTTTTTAAGTGTAATAGACTTTCCATCTTCACCCTTACCAAATACTGTTTTGATTTCATTCTTAATCATATCACCATGATTATTTTGTCTCAACCACTTATAAGCTTCAGCCATACGTTCTTTACTTATATGACCTCTATAAAATGGTTTAATTTCTACTTTATCTCCATTAGTAGTTTCTACTTTAGATAAACCTATTTCAGCTAGTTTATTAGGTAGATCTTCTTCTACTAATTTTCTTAAATGATCTTTAGTAGTCTTAACTGCGTCTTCTTTTATCTTTAAATTTTTCTCAGTTTCAGCTATATAAGCTACTAAGTTTGACACCTCTTCTAAATCTTTATTTTCAGCTATAGGTGCTTCTTCTATTATTACTTTGTTATCTTTTAGTTTCATGCTGCCCTCCCGTGTATGTCAGTTTTTACTGGATAGTATTTTTTCTCTTGTCTATCCCATTTCAAGAAATTAACTTTACCTGCATTACTCTCGCTTGCTATAGCTCCTGCTAATGCAATGGCAATTGGATCGCCCATAGTAAGAATAAAATCTTGGTCAGTATAATCCTTTAAATGTCTTCTAAGACGTTTAACTGTAGGAGCTGCTGATAGTACAACATCTCCAGGAGGTAGCATAAGTGTTAACTCACCATATTGTTGTGCAGGAAGCACATTACGATTAGCAACTTCTTGTACTACGTATACTTTGGCCATGTTCTCTTCTCTCTATTCATATATCCTTTGAATTATCTCATTCCATTTCCATGGCATTCCCCATATCCATGCTTTTGACAATTCATTAATGTTAATTGACACTCTATCACCTTTAATACTTTTGTAAACAGAATTAATAATAACTTCACTATCAATAAGGTATAATAAATCATTTTTTCGCATAAGCACTTTACAGTTTGCACCGTGCTTTTTTGCCTCGTTAAAGAATGCAATTTGTGTATTTTGAAACTGAACATTATTTCCTTTTCCAATCTTCAATTCTAACCACACCGTTTTTCCCTTGTGTGTTAGGTGACAATCCGGTATTCCCGCTCCTATCAGGTTTTCTATTCTGAGTAGGTGTCCCGGTACGTTGCGTTTGACTAAAGCCCAAAGTTCCTTTTCGCTCATCTAATACTCCAAATATATCTTGCCATACGTACAGGGCAGCGTCTTTAAGTTCTTTATCTTGAATAGAATCTTTGAAATTAGTGTAGTCAATTTCTTGTGGAAGATGATTAAATATATCAATTAATTCTTCCTTGTTAATTGTAACTCTGTATTGATAATCCGTCGCATGAGTGTGTATTATTCTCTCCTCACTAAAATACGTAGTTAAATGTTCTTTACGTCTAGACCTAATCCAAAACTCTTCTGGATTTGTATCTAGTATCTTAACTATACTATAGAATCCGTGATTAGTAAACAGCCACATTATATCTTAACCTCCTTAACTTCTCCCCATGACGGGCCTTTTTCTACAGATACTTTTAATGGTACCTCTAAGTCCACACAATTTTCCATTATCTCTACAACAGATTTTATTAATGGATTATCTGCATGTGTTATATCTAGTTCATCATGCACCTGTAAATGCGGGACAATTTTTAATTCTTTATATAACATCAACATAGCTTTTTTAGTTAAGTCTGCTGATGTCCCTTGTATCAAAGCATTTAAAGCTTTATGAGTATATGCACGTTTCAATGGTCTACCATTCCATACTTCCTCTGCTTCTTCTCTTCGTAATGGCATTTCTTTATTTGGCCATTTTAGTTTTGAATCAGAAGGTTCCCAAAAATTAAAGTGTCTTTTTCGCCCTAATATTGTCCTAATTTCGCCACGATATACCACAGCTTGAGACGCCTCGTGCATAAGCCCCTTAACAAATGGGACATTTTCATGGTATTTTTCAAGCAAATTTATGGCCTCATTATAATTAAGACCTAGCATTTGACCTAGTTTATATGTACCCATACCATACATAATTCCTAAGTTAATTGTCTTAGCTACTTTTCTATCTATCTTTGCCATCTTAGCTACTAATGTATGGAAGTCTGCGTCTTTATTCTTATATGCTTCAACAGCTTCCTTCGAACCACGTATCTTTCTTAATGCTGCGTAATGAGCTAATACTCTAGGTTCTTGTTGGTTATAATCTAATCTAAACCACTGATTTCTACCATGACTTGTTCCATGTTCTACTGGTTCTTCAGGTAAGAATAATGATCTAATTAATGGTCCCCAATATTCATCTCTTGCTGGTATCTGTTGTAAGTTAGGATTGCTTGAACTAAACCTACCGGTTCTTGTACCATCAGAATCTTTTCTTAATTGATGAAACTGTGCATGGATACGACCATTAACACTCATATCTAAACATACCTTTTGAATAAAGTCTCTTCTCATCTTATTTAGTTTTCTGTATTCTGCAACTTTAGTTAGGAATGGCTCTGTACTAGAGGACATAAACTCAGCTGTAAATGATGGATTACCTGCTTGTGTTTCAGGAAACCATATCTTATTACGTTCACAAACAACTGCTAATTGATCATTACTCCATGGCTCAACAGGAAAACCTGCAAATTCACGTAAGTCTTTTAGAAATTTAGATTCTTCTTTTTTATATTGTTTATTTAATTTTTCAGCTTTATCAACATCTATTCTTACACCTTGAAATCTCATCTCTAATAATAGAGGAATAAGCTCTGTTTCAAGCATAAATATCTTCCACAAATCATTCTCTTTAAGAATAGGTATTTGTTTCTTAAATATCTCTAGTGTATTAACAGCATCAATCTCTGCATATTCACCTACATAATGAGCAGGAAGTTTCCACATCTCTTTCTTAGGATTAATATTATATGCTTGAGCTGCAGCATTTAATAACGATTCATCTTTACCTCTTCCTAAATACCTTTCTGAGAGGACTTGTAATGAATAACCTTCTCTCCGTTCTTCATCGATGAGAGGTTCAGCCACTTGTACGTCGTACAAATTCCCTTTGACATTAATCCCAACGGTTTTAAGCCATTCGAGATCATAGAGTATATTCGCTCCAACTTTGTCAACGCCATTTTCGAGTTGCTCTTTTGCCCATTGTAAGACACGGTTACGGTCAAGGTTACCCTCACCTGCATGTCCGATTGGGTAGTATCCTCTAAATCCTGTGTCCGTTGCCACTGAAATTCCAATAAGTCTGCCATCTTTTCGTACGCCTCCTGGTCCGTTAGTTAATAAGTTTGGGTCATAAGTTTCACAATCAAATGCGATCAGTTTTGCTGAAGACAAGTTTGGGTAGTCCTGTGGCGGCGTCCACTTCGACTCCGGCTTCCAAAGCGGTAGTTGCTGGTTTCCATAATCTATTGGCATTCTTCCATATCCTCTCTGCGTCTTTGTTAACGTAATCTTCCAAGTAGACGATTTCCTTGCAAGACGTATTTAATAATAACTTCACACAAGTCACACACGGACTTAAGGTGATATAAGCTTTCTCAATATGTTCAGTATTCTTACATTGGAGAATAGCGTTTTGCTCTGCGTGTATTGCTTCACATTTTTCGAGTCCTTCTCCACTTTTATATTTTGCTCCTTCACATGGTTTATCGATGCAGTGTCCTTGGCCCCTGCCGTTACCGTTGTATCCAGTAGCAAGAACAAGACCATGCTTATCAACCAGCACACAACCAACACGACGGCGAGCGCACGTCCCGCGAGTACTAACAAGTTTCGCCATAGCGAGAAAATAGGTTGTTTTATTTGGTCTTTCATTAATTGCCATCTGTTATATCCAAATCTGGCTTAGGAAAATTTAATAGAGTTCCTTTCTCTGCATGATCTATAAGCCATTGCGTTAATTCTTTTGGATGGTTAAATTGTGTTATATCAAAACTGTGATACGGCATAGTCTTAGGATTTTGTAATATGTCTACAGCTTTTTCATAATCAGTCTCGTATAAGTGCTGACTTGCTGCAGTTAAATATATATTTCCTAGTGGTAATAAATGTCCAGTTCTTAATTTATATAATAAAGAAACAAATGCTGCGCACATTGTAAAATTAAATATATCGTAAGGCCAACCTAACCATATATCACTTGACCGCATTGTGTCAAAAATATGTAGTTTATTATCTCTAATCATAAATTGTGCAGATATAGTGCAAGGAATATCTTTACTTGGTCTTGGATTAGGTCTCCATATAGTTGCAACAGCTTGTCTTGTATTATTGTCATTAACTAGTTCATCTACAATATAAGTAAGTTGGTCAATTAACTGCGGACCATAAGCCCCATTGAAAAAGTATCCATCATCTGAGAATTGACTAATCATGTCAGAATATTTCGAGATCATTCCTACTGTATTTCTACCAGTTAATATAAATGCTGCTTCAGCAGGCATAAATTTATAACCTAAATTTCTTGCTTCATAAGTCACTATAGGATTTTTCATATCTACAATAGTGCTATGATTTAGTATTTCTAAAGTACCCTTCTCTCTAGGAGCTACAACCTTTTTAGTTTTAAGTATAGTTGCTAAAGTTCTAAACCATTCATCATTAGCAGAATAACCGTACATTATATCACTTCCTCCAAATCTTGTTCTATCTGTTTAAATCCCTCTCCATTCAGGAATCTTTTATAATAAGACGGATGCTTCATAATACCATCAGGTTCTATCTTATGCTTTTGCAGAGTATCTGCTGCTACATTACCCATAGCTATTATGTCAATCTCATTTTGTTGTGCTTCTTCCACATATCTTAAATCAACTTTTCCATCTTTATTTTTTACGTTTGTATAAGCACATTCTCTTTCATTCAACCATAGGTTGTGAAGAGCTTGTGTCAAATATAAACTGCTATTATTATACTCATAAAACGGCCAAAATACACCCTTATACTTCGGATTAACTATTTCCCCGACGAATAAACGATGAGCAAAATGCTTATGCCCTAGTATATTATGATCTTCTGGGTCTAAAGCGGATTTCCATTGATATTCTCTATGAGTTTTACCTACATGCATAAGTAAATCTACAAATTGATCTAAATGAGAGCCCCATTTTTCAATGGTATATGGTATACAATATGGCATTTGTTGCATTCCCCCAGAGAGAATCAATTGGTCTATGTAGTTCCCCTTATCTGTATGATCAGGATTACCATAGTATAAGTCTTTGTATAAATCACAAAGTCTACCAATATCGTCATACATCTCTACTCTCATTTCCTTCATTAATTTATGTCTCTCAATAGTATTCTGATCAGGTAAACAATTAACATAAACAACTCCATGTTTCAATGCTACACGATCACAAAATCTTCCTTGTAACGGCCAAGCACTTGTCCTTCTATAAGTCGTTGCATAACAAGCTTCACTAGGCCACCAACGATCTATAATTACATTTGATAACTTAGACCATTTAGAAGCTAAATGAATAGCTCCTGTATGGTAATCAAATATCTTATCTTTCCATCTGTAGGTTAAATGCATATACCTAGTGTTAGGTACTCTCTCTTGTATCTTCTTTGCAAGAGTGGTTTTACCTACGGCATCTGGACCGTCTAATACTATTATTTGACCTTGCATAAATCGCTCAACTTAGGTGGTTTCCAACCAATAGGTTTAACTATATCTATCGGTGATCTTTTTGTAGCCATTCTAACTTTCTTCATATTTGCTTTATGAATACGATCCCATGCTTTATCAAAATCTAATCCCATTAAATATGCAGTTCCTAATGCTATATAAACCGTATCAACTAAAGCGTCTAAAGTTCCTTCCATATCTCCTGTATGTATGGCTTGTGATAACTCTTGTACTTCTTCGAATTGGTGTTTATACCTAGCTCTTATTACTTCAAGAGATAGTCTTCTCGGACCTCCGGCATAACCAAGTTTAAATTTTTTATGAAAAGCTTCTATGTCCTTACATAGTTTCGAGCGCAGTCTAGGCATTTTACTAAATCCCTCCATTTATCAGAAGAACCTAATCGTCCTTCAAGCTTGTTTATTGGTTTAAATAATCTTTCTTCTAACTTTAATTTACCTACATATTGAGTTTCCCACAATACATTTCTTGCTTTATGAGGAAATAAAGGTGCAAATGTGG
>Ga0209645_1001035_pt1 | contig 14128 bp, 9 predicted proteins | sample ETNvirenome_6_30_FD_184070 | JGI IMG/M metagenome (GOLD analysis project Ga0209645, IMG submission 184070) | Marine viral communities from the Pacific Ocean - ETNP_6_30 (SPAdes) (version 2) | ecosystem: Environmental > Aquatic > Marine > Oceanic | place: Pacific Ocean | collected 2013-06-19
TGTTCCTTTATCTGGTATTGCAACAGGCGAGTCTATTACTGCGGCATTAGATTTAGGAATGGCTACAAAAAATGTATCGGTTAGTGGATATATTATTGATGATACAATCACTAAAGTCTTTGATGGAACTACTACAACACGAAAATTTACTGCTCATGAAATAGCACAAATGATTGCATCGGGTGTAGATTCAACAGGTTTGGCTAAAAATCAAGCGTTTTCAGAATTAGTTGTCCTTATGCCATCTTTTGTTGCTAGTGATTATAATTATCGAGGAACTTGTAGCATTACCACACATAAAAATAAAACAGATTGTGAAGAAGCAGGTGGAACTTGGACACAAACAATAGATGAGAATTCTAATAGAGAAGATGGAATTAATGTTCCTTTGATGTTTGGCTCAAGAGGTGGCGCACTTAGTTTAGATAATGCAAGAGTTCCGTTACCATTAACAACATTTCCAGACAGCGATTCAGAAACAGGAATCACAGGATTCGTAAGAAGTTTTTCATATGAATTAAATGCAGAAACCTTTGAAATCACATTTACTTTAGAATTTGAAGCAGCAAACATTTTCCCTTGAGGTGAATTAAATGTATAATACATTAATAGGAGAGAAGAGAAGTTTAGTCTTCCCTGTTATGTGTAATGCTCATGTTAAATTACCTTATGCAGATAATATACCTGATACTAATTCAAATACAGATACTTCTGATGATATTGCTTATGGTCTTTGGGCGCATGAAGGTTCTTTTACCTTTGAAAGTATAATTACTCCTTATGATGTAAATGGATATGGTAAATTTTCAACAGGAGGAACAATACCAACATTTACTCCATCTAAGAAAATAATGCCTTCAAATCATCATCAAAGTTCTCCAAATAATTATGAAAGCCAACTATATTTACCAGTTACAGGAGGAAGATTAACTCATGAAATGAGAATATTTGATAATGATAACTTTAAAATATCTTTATTAAATTCTACATTATTTAATGAAAATCAACCTGCTGAATACAAAATAAAAGCAGAATTAACTATCGGAACAACTACTGAAACATTTACATCTGATAAAGTAATTCTTCCTAATTTTTCGTATTACATGAAATATGACCCGACAGATTCTCAAACTTATGTAAATAATGAAGGGTTTTCACAATATAGATATACACAGAATGTTTTTATTGGAAATCATTCTGCTGGAGATACCGTCATCAACGCATGGGCGAACACTTTTGCAGCAGGGCAAGAACTGTTCATTTTTGATACCATAAATGGCTTTAGGTCAGTCGGAACGATAGCCTCAGTAGGGGTGAGTAATCTTACGCTATCAAGCGGTCTTCCCTTCGATGTAGCCACCACAACCCGCATATTTGTTAAGGGCTTTGCAAATCCATCTTACATAAATAATACCTATCATATAGCGTTTGTTCTTAATGATAACGGTAATTCTGTAAATATATTTCTTAATGGTAGAAATATTTTATCTTCTTCCCATAGCGTAAAAACAACATTTAGTTTTGCTAGAACAGATACCTTTTTAGGTGCTAACGGAACACTATCAAAAGGAACAAGTTCAGCAATTACAAATAAACAATTTATGGGAGAATTTCACGAACTTTCAATTATTGATATACCTAAGTTAAAATTTCCAAATGTAAATACTTTATTACCTTCTTTAGATGAAACATTATTATATTTAAGATTTGAGGAGATTGATTTATAATGGCACAAAATCTTAAAGTATTAGGTGTTGGTCAAGACCCAAGCACTATTGATTTAGGAAGCACAAAACAATATAATGTTCCAACTAATCCCAAGTTTACTTCTGAAGGAACTTTTTCTTCATCAATATCTAATGGTGTTGAACAAACTCGTTTGTATTCTTTAATTTATCCTAGCCATCTAACAAGTGCAGTTTCAAGCGGAGAATTTACAGAAGTAGGAGTATCTTCTTCTAATACAATACGATTTAATTTAGCAACTACAAATGGCTCTAGAATTAAATGTTATGACTTTAATACAGGAGAAGGAATACCACTAGGTTCTGCTAATTATGATTCAGAATATCATTACTTTGTTTTAATTCATGCTAAAAATCACTTAAAGCATCATTTTGCTAGAGTAACAAAGATTCTAACAGAAGATGCAGAAGGTGATGCATTTGCATTTGAACCCGCATTGGGTAACGAAATTGAAGTAAATACAGATTTTATGCTATTTAAAGGCCCTCATAAAACCACTAATGCGGTTGCCTTTTCAGCAGGAATAAAACAAAACTTACAAGAAAGTTTAGTTTGCTCAAAACCTTTATTTTACTTTTTAAGAACTAATGAAAAACACTTTACTGCAAATTTATCTAGCGGAAGTAATTTAATTGCAATTTCTTCTTTAAGTGGTATTGAATCTGGGAATTTACAGAAAGGCATGAGATTATCTGGAAAAAATATTCCAGAAAATACAACTATTGATTCAATAACTGCTACTTATATTGTAATGTCAAATAATGCAAGCGGTTCTTCAACAGGACAATTAATTACAATAGAAAATTATAGCAAAGAATATACATTAGATAAAAATGGAGAATTAAATCATAATACAAAATATACTGCTGCTATTTCAACAACAAATACAAGTGGGGCAATAAATACTTTCTACTTTTCTGTATTTGGAACAATGCAGGACTTTAGTAACAAAATTTTAGATTATAGTAAGTATTCTATGAAACTTGAATTAGTCGATAAATTAAGAGAATTAGATGGAAACCATGCAAAGGGAATAGGTAGCGGAAGTGCAAATAGTAATGAAGATACTTCGTTATCTGCTTACGACTATACTGACTATGCTGAAACTTTATTAAATTCTAGAAGGTCTTTAGCCGACGCAAAACAATCTACTTCTGACGATAAAAGTGGCCCAATTAGATATGTCCATTATGACTATTCTCCCAAAAAAGTAAATATTATTTCTAATGTTTTAGATATGGAACTAGAACAATCCTATGCTCCTAGAGGCAGTTTTGCTTCTTCAAAAATCATTGATAATAGTAAAATGATGGGAGTTAAAATAAATGACTTTGAAAAGTATAGAATTAGGCATAGAGTTTTTAGAGGAGAATTATCTGAATTTGTAGATATTCCCGCAAAGGTTAATGCATTTAATAGTGGGAGAGAATATTTATTCCATTCAGATTTTGAATTATATAATTATTTAAATGTTGGTGATGAAGTAAAAATAGGAGATTACATTTTATTGGTGGAAACTTTACCAACAAACGGTCTTGGTTTTCAAGATTTAATAAGAACCGAAGATTCTCAAGAATTTAAAACTACAAGTCAATTAGGATTATCTTGGTCTACTCTATTGACATCAGGCCAACAACTGCAAAGAAGAGCATTTAACTTCACAGATAGGACTTTATTATCTTCTTTTAATATCGTAGAAAATAGAGAAAGGGAACTTTTTGTTAGTATAGTTTCCAAAGACTTTGAATACTTAGAAGCCGAAGTAATTGCATCAATTTCTAAATTAGGATTACTTTACCTAAGATTTGATGAAAAAGCATACTCCAATACAGAAACATCAATGAGGTATGCCACAGGTATTTTTAATATCGAGATAGAAAGATTTACAGGAAAGATTGAAAAAATAGAAGCATTTAAAGAAGGCCAACAAAATTTTATTAAAATTGAAGGAAGAGATGAATTTAGTCAATTACTTGGCCCTATTGTAAATAGAAATACTGTTTTCTCAGAAGATATTATTTATAGCACAAATAGTCCATATAATACATTAATTAGTCTTTCTTCTACTGGCGTTTTTGGTTTTGATACTGATGAAATCACAAATACTTCAAGTATTAGTTTAGCGGCTGGAGATAAGATATTTGCTGAAATAGATAATCATTTTGTTTATGTTGGTGAAATACTTGCTGCAACCACAAATGCTACAACTCATACATTAACAGAAAAAGGATTTGCAACGACAACGGCTTCGGGTAAATCATTATACAAAGCAAATAATAAAAACTATGTTATGACTAAAGCACTATCTTCCAATCCTCTAGTTTCTTCTGAAACTTCTTTGAAAGGTTCAGCCGATAAAGGAATTTTCTTTTCTGGTGGAGCAATAGTTGATTCTAGCAAAAATGCTTCTGAAGGAACTTCTTTAGTAGGCACAAGTTCTAGCAATAATGAAAAAGGGGTTGGTCATTATATAAGACAACCTAAAGGAATATCTTCAGATAATTACTTTCAATGTCAATTAACTAATAAGGCACAAGATGTAAGGCAAACATTTGATACAGTAAATACTTTATTAGATTTTGAAATTTTAAGTGTAAACGAGGAAAACGGAAATCAAGTATTAGAAATAGCCCCGTATATGCCTTTAACTTTAGGGCGTGTTGAAATAAATTATGCAAATACTAGAAATACTACATTTACAGACATAGGTAATCCTCTTGCAACTACTGAAACCCATTTCTTTGAAATCACAGTTAATGAAAATGGTGATGATTTTTTATCTACTTCCACAGATAAAAGAAAGTGGCATAATAAACCTGTATATAAAAATGGTGAATTTTTAGGATTTATTACCTTTGTTACTCTAAATACTGATTATGCTACTGTAAGGGTTTATCTAGATAGAAAAATTACTACGGCCACTACTGATACTATTCAAGTATTGACTTATGCCTCAACAACAATTGATACTAGTAGTAAATTAACCCATGAATTACATTTATTAAATGGTGGGCATTTGTGGAATGGTAAAATTATTTCTTCATTAAATCCAAATACGACTTCAGCAGGAAAAGTATTTTCTTTAGATTATCCTAAAATTTATAATGCAACGGGAGCAAATTATTCTTATTCTATGGCCTATGGGCCACCTTATTATAATATCTATAATTTAGAAAAAGGAAATATTAATTCAAGACAAATAAGAAATCACATATCTAGTATTGAACGGCCAAATATTTTTGAATATTATTCTGAAAAGCCCAGTAAAATTGGATATTATGCCAGCACGAATAAATTTGGATTAGGTCATACTTATTCAGTCGCAACTTTAGTTGATGATATTATAGGAACAGATAAAATTTTAGGTGCGCTTTTTCCGCATGGATTGGCAGAAGCAAGAGGATTTATTCCAAGTCAAGGTTCTAAGTTTTATGATACTATTATACATAAAAGTGGCGGAAGTTCAGATATTGTTGCATTAGACAATGACCAAATTCATTCATCGAATACTGTTTCTATTTCTAGTTCTGATTATTTAAGGAGTAATCCTCTTTTCTTGAAAGATTATTTTGGTCATATTGATGCTAAAGTGGCAAGAATGTTTTTGTTTAGTAATAGTGATTTAGAACCATATAGTAGTTTAAGAGAAGACAGCCTTATGTATATTGATGGTAGTTCAAACTCTAAAGATATTAAAAACTACAAATTTTTTGCTAAGAAAAAATCAATAGAAACCACAAACTTCGACACGAAATCATTAACAACAGGGCAAACAGTATCTATTAAAAATAATGATGAAGATTATATATCATGTGATATTATTTCAGCCGATAAAACATTATCGGATTTAACTAGATTTTCTATGATGAGATTAACAGAAGTTTGTTATGATTGGGCTTTTAATCAATTTGACCCTGAAAATATGCCCAGTAAGGACAAGACTATGCCACCTTTAGGATTAGAACAGAATATTCTTAGTGCAACAAATAGTGTAAATATTATCGCATATGATAATAGTGCTAAAACTGTAACAACCAGCCTAACTGCCACAGTTGGTGGTTCTGGGCTTTCTAATGGAGATATTCTTTACGATGCTCAAGGGAGGTTAATTGGAACTGTTGATAGCCAAAGTTCTACTACTATCACATTTGATAATGCACCTATTAAAACAAATGGAACTTCTCATACTTGTGCTTTAGGGTATGTTATTACTAGCGGAAATAGAAACCACGATTTATTTTCTGGAAATGGGAAAGGAGATACATTTATTGATTTTGGTCAAGAAGTCAGTATGTTAAAAGGTTTGGCTATGCAAAAATCACTTGAAGCAGATGGTTGGGGTAGCAATAAATCAAGCGGTGCTGATAGATGGAGAGCCGTTTATTCTCAATCTTTCGGCAGTAATGGAATTCAGGATGCTCATTTAGTTTTGCCTTTTTCATACAATGTAAGAAGAAATACCTTGACAATAGAAAAAACAGTTAAACTTTTTAATACATTTAGAAATATTTTTAGCATTGATGATAATTTATCTAGCAATTCTAACAATTATGCTAATAATTTAATTCCTGTATTTTTAGATAGATATGGGGTAGAAAATGGAAGTTCATTAGCAGAACAAGGAATGGCAGGTGGAGATATTATTGATGCTAGAGTAAATGATGGCTCAAACGCAAGTAGTAAAGATACTATTACAATGGCTGGTAATCACGCACCCTTCGATAACGAAACGGATGATATAGTCGGAGTGGCTTATGATAATTCTGCTGATGGAGTATTTTTAGCATTTAAACCTACATTAGTTCTGAATAAGAATGATTTGACTTCTAGAGTAACAAAAGGCGGAGGAAATGTTTATGAAATAGATATTGCTTCAAGTGCTGAAAATGAATATCTAGACTTTGTTGATTTAACTGGTTGTTATTTAGTCTCAGAACTAGGTTATGGTTTGGGAGAAGATGGCAGTTTTGAATTAGCGGGTGCTTCTTATTCTTTAGATGATAGTGTTCCTCTTCATATATGTTATGTCATTTCCCATGAAATAGATGTAACGAATACTACTAAAACTCATAGATTAATTTTAGATAATAATTGGACCGTATCTAATAATATACGTTTTAGAATCATGCAACCCAATCATACCTGTTTTCATAGGTTTTCTCCTAAAGAAATCAAACTACAAACCAGAAGTTCCCGATATACTAAAATGCCTTCTTCCGACAGTTGTTATAATGGAATTAATTCTTTTTATAATAGAAATTCTAAAGGTGGAAGAATTACAGCAACAACCTCTAGAGGAAACAATGAAGGCATACTTTCAATGTATGTTCTCATTGATTGTGATAATCAAAATTCCAACTTAAGTGAAACACATACGGTTATTAGACATAAAAGCAGTTATCCAAATATTTTGCCATCAGAACCAATAATTGTAAATATTTCCGATGGAGACAATAATCTTAAAACTGAAATAAGTTATTCTTCTCCGTCTTTAACAATTTTTTCAGGTATTAATGAAACAATAACATTTGGGGCGATGAAAGAAATGTTAGGTGTAGTCTCAATTTCAGAAACTCTAAATATTACAGTTAATGGTGAATTAGATGGTGATTTTACGAGGGCTTGTATTGGTTCTACTGTTGTAGTTGCAAACGAAGCAGATGCTCTTATTGATACTTTGTTAAAGGATAATAATATAGAAGTAGATGTAAAAGAAAGCGATTATCCTTTATTCCTTGCACCTAATTATCAAGGTGTTGATTTGTTCTCAGCAATTAATTTTCTTTTAGAAAGAAAAGATAAAAGCATCATATATGAATATGATAAATTTAGAGTTCTCGATAAAAAAGACAATGAGTTTTATAGCGAAGTCATTCTTGAAGAAAATGGAGAATTACAGATATATAATTTACAAAAGGAAGCAAATATGTTTAACGTGTATAATGAAATTATTGTATATGGAAAAAACCATAGAGGAATCCGTAAAAGAAATAAAAGCATTAAAAAGATTGGAATTAAAACTCTAGAAGTCCATGAACCCGAACTTGGTTCACAGGAAGAAGTAGATGAAAGGGCAAGAGTATTGAGAGAAGTTCATTCAGAAGATAGCAACAATAGATTATTTAAGGTAACTATCGGTCATTCAGGAATTTCTCAGTTAAGAACTGGAGATTTAATCAGATTAAATATTCCTAGAGAAAACATAGATAACGAACAAGTTATAGTGCTGCAAATAAAGCATTTACTTAATGGCTTAATGGAATTACAGTTGGGCAAATTTAGCAAATTACTAGAAGATATGTTCGCAGAATTACAAATTAAAAACAAAACCATTGATTCTAGTTTAAGAAAGCAACAATATGGAGAAGAAAATATTGTTAAAGTAGATATAGAAGACTTCTTTAAAATCAAACAACTTAGACTATTAGTGAGAAAAAGAACCTCTTCTAGTTCATTTAAGTTAGGATTCGGAATAGCATTAAATACAGGAACAACCACGCTTGGCTATGGGGTCGGCACAGGCATTACATTCGCTACTTTGATAGATGAGGAATTAATATGATAACAGAAAAAACAAAAGAATTAATTGCAACATACTTAGCAGGTCTTGTAAATACTGCAAGTAGATTTGATATTGGAATTGGCGGTAATGCGACAAGCCCTGCATCTACTACCTTAGATGTTCCACTTACAACAGTTCCAATAACTATCGGTGCAGTAACGGCTGATAATGTAATTGAATTTCAAGCAATCTTTGATGGTGCAGATTCTACAATGACAGGAAAAGTTATTCGTGAATTCGGGATAACAGACGGAACTAATCTTCTAGCAAGAGTTAATTTTGATGGAGTTGGCCCTTTTGCATCAAATGAAGATTTAGAAATTTTTTATACAATAGAGGTGGAATGATATGGTAGACTTAAATCCGCATCAATTTAGCACACAGACGACAGGTGTAACTTTTGGCCAAATAACAGACAATACTGATTTTCCACATACAGGTTTAATAAAAGCATTAAGTCTTATGGCTAAAGGAAACATGGCAGTAAAAGGTTCAACAACAGATTTTGATATTACTCAAGCAACAACTGGAAATGTTATTCAAGTTGCCGCAGGTAGAATATTCAAAGACAATAAATTAACTGCTCAAGTAAGTGCTGCAAATTTTACTTCTAGTGCATTTAATACTACAACTGGAAGTAGTTTTTATCATTTATTAGTCGTAGATTCTTCTAACGTATTACAAGTTAGAAAACACGGAAGTTCAACTTCCGATAAAATCCCAGAATACACAGAAGGAGATACTATTATTGCAGTAATTATGTTTAATTCATCTACTGCTGCTTTAGGAAGTATGCAGATTCAATTTTTAACAACAAGTAAATTTGAAAATAGTTTAAGTGTAGGCTATTCTACTGGTTCTTCGCCTAATCAAATTTATAACGAAGCAGGTTCTTTAACAGGAGATAGTAATGGAATTACTATGACAGGATTATACAAACTAGATACTTTACCTACTGCTACTGTTGCGGGTGCTGATAAAGTAATTATTCAAGATTCGAATGATTCTGATAAAATTAAAACGGTAACGGCTACTTCTATTGCTGCATTAGCAACAGGCATTTCTAATGTAGTAGATGACACTTCTCCACAATTAGGTGCTGATTTAGACACAAATAGTTTTAACATAAAATTTGATGATGCACATGGTATTTACGACGATGACAATAATGAACAAATGGTATTTCAAAAGACGGCAAGTGCTGTTAATTATCTAGATGTAACAAATGCCGCTACTGGAAATGGGCCAACTATTGAAGCCGTTGGAACAGATACTAATATTGACCTCAATATTAAATCAAAAGGCACAACAAGCCAAATAAAGGTTAATGACAATATGACGTTAGATAATGGCTATATACAAATAGGAACACAAGATTCAAGTCTAGTAGTGGGTGGTTCGGGAACATCAGCAGGATATGATTTGCTTATTTCGGCAGGTTCTACTTCTAAAGGCTCAAATAACCTTGATGGTGGAGATTTGATTTTAAAATCTGGAGGGGGAGATGGAACAGGAACATCAGTTATGACTTTCTTTACAAAAGTGGATGGAACGGATGATACTGCTGAAAGAATGAGAATTGACACTTTAGGTAATTTATTGATTGGTTCAACAGGAACATCAAATACTAAATTAGGAGTAGCGGGTGCAGTTAAAGCAACTGCATATCATACAACAATAGTGGAAATAGTAGGTGGGCCACCTACTGCTCCTACTGTTACTTTAAACCCAGCAGTTCATGGAACAATACTTACTCAAACTCAATTTGCAGGAGGGCCAAATGCATTAACATTAATAATGCCAAATGGTGCGGCTACTTTGGTTGGTTGGAGTTGTAAAATTTTATGTAGAAACAATGCAGGTGGGCCTGATAATTTACAATTAGTAACACAAGGTTCAGATGAAATAAAAGATATTGCTGGTGCTGTTGTTCTCGCAGATGTTTCAACTCCTTACAGTTTAACATCAAATAAAGCCTATGAATTGACTTACATAGATAATAATGAATTTATATTATATCAAATCAACTGATTAATATGAAATTATTCATTATGGCTATTATAGCCTTTATCGCAGGTTTTATATTAACTTGGCTCGGAACAATAGATGAAAAATGGTAAATTTGAAAATCCAAAAAAAAAGAGGGAAGGCGACCCAAAAGAGCCACCTCCCCTCAAATAGTCTTAATTGACCAAATTTTCTGACATTCCCGACATTCCCACAACTTAACCTGTTCGGGAGAACCTACATAAAAACCCAATAGACGCTTCGCTAACGTCTTATTTCCACAATACGGGCATTGTTGTTTCAATCCCATTACTGTCCATCTTCCTTGTTTCTCATCAATCTTCTCATGTAATCTTCGACGCTATCATCGGTGATATTTGTTCCACCGAAAGCGGCAAAGAAAAGCAATAAGAGAACTGTTAAGAAAACAAGAAGAAAGAACCAATCCCAGCCTTCCATTACCATTTCACCTCTAATTCTACAAACTTTTCTTTATCGACAGAAAATGCTTTGACAATCCCATTGTCTTGACCATACTTCCAAAGGTCATATACTAATTGAGTATCTTTCATACAATACTCAACAACTTCATCATATTGACCTGCCTTCCATAACTTAGGAGCATCAGCACTATCCATGAGTTTAAAATCATTCATTGTGCATTTAACTAAATTACTTAATGGGAATCTTTCGCCATGTTCTTTGGTTAAGATTCTGCTAGTATCAATATATCTTTTATCTTCTAGATATTGCTTAATACAATAAATATCCATAGAGTCCTTCAGAATAGGCAAATCAAATGCGGCAATATTATGTCCTAGTAATACTCCACCTTTCTGAAAATGCTCATCTAAATCATACTTTAGTTCTCTTAAAGACTTTACAATATGACCAGATTTAGCAAAAGAATCAACGGGTTCATCAACATAAACAGTTCCAGTATTTCCATCCCATGTAGCAACGGTTGATACTTGAAACATATGAGTATTACCAAAACCGCCTATGTCATACGACATATTCTTTGTTTCAATATCGAGAGCCATTACTGACATTTATCTCAATCCTGCGACCAAAGTTTAGAAATCTTTTCTGTTTCTTTATCTACTTCTGGTTCTTCATCAATATCAATTCTTCGCTTTAAGAAGCAAACAATATTACTGCCCGCTACTGTTAGCATAGAACAACATTCCCAACCATCAGCACCATATGTATCTAATGATTCTATGATTACTTTTGGCCCTTTTGATACTTCAAACACTAGGTATGTATTTTCCCATTTCATTTCTTTTCCTCTCCTTTAAATTTAATAAATACTGCTCGGCCTTGTTTTTCTATTTCAAATAGGTTTTCAATTGATTTAAAGTAGTTGTAAACACTAGCCTGACTTTTCTTGCTTTCTCTTTTCACTTCTGATAAGAAATCCTTTTTACTTATGAATCCGTCTTCATCTTTTTCCATAGCAACATAAACAGTCTTAAATGTGCTTAACATTGACTTTTCAGTAACCGAAGTTCGACGGACACGGAGGCTACGTTCAAGCCATGCGACAAGGGTTATATAACACTTTTCGGCAATCTGTCCTGCTTGTTCGACGTTTTTACCCGTAACAATGAATCTCTTATCTTTATTCTTAATACTTCTAGATTGAGCAATAGAACATAAAACTGCCATCTTTTTAAGATTTTGATTTAATCGAGTAATAAATACATCAAGGATTTCTTTTACTTCCTGTCTAGCATCTTTGATATATCTATCCATTTTATCATACTCGAATAATAATCTATCTCTAGCATCTTGAGTATAATTCATAGTTTTAAGAGGGTCGCAACCTACTTCAACAAATCTTTCTTTTACAAGATTGTATATCTCAAATAAGTTATTAGCGAATCTTTCTGTCGGAGGTTCTTTTCTTTCAGTAATAATTCCAAACTGACCAATCAATTCTCTTCTGATTTTATCTTGGATAAAAGAAGGAACATCATGAACATACATGACCATTCTCGGCAAAACACCTGTTGTAGCCATAATCTCTTGAAGGTTTCTTGGGGGGTATGTCATTGATACTACTGTTCTTTGACAATAACAAGACATTTCTCCACCTTCTTTTAACTGCTTGTTAATTACCCATGACTCTCCAGTTAATGAATTCATTAGTGTATTTAAGTAAACAATAGAACTTGATTTATGTTGGCTTTCTTTAAATACTCCAGAATATTCAAACTCATCCCAATGAGCCAATCCACTTCCTTCTAAAGCACCCGCTATTCTTTCAAAATAAACATCACCAATTTCGCCACCATGAGTTTCTGCATCTTCATCATTCTTAATGAGTTTCTTATCCATATAACCAATTAAAGCGGCATCGGTATAATCAACAAGAGAAAATATATCAAAAGATGTGTCCATTACCTTTCCATCATCTATTAAAGTTGGAGGGTGTTTTCCTGTTTCATTAATTTTTTTGTATAGAGATTTTGCAATAGGCCCGACAAATCTCCACATTGTAGATTTACCTGTTCCAGATGTTTGAATCCAACACAAATGAATTCTAATATCATCTGATAAATCGCCATCAGGAATATGCACAAAGTCTTTACATACTGAACTTAGTAAATTAAAAAACATTAATGATGCGGGAGTATCATTATATTTTGAATAACTAGTTGCGGTATCAGCCCATGCTTTCATAATAGCGGGTAGTTCCGTTTTGACTACGCTCATTTCTTCTGTAAATTGAGCATAATAATCTTCTTCATTCATTTCATATTCATCTATCATAGTTTCACCTTATCTTCTGAATTTAATACATTAAGTATTCTGTCTGCTAATACCTTTCCAAACCCATCTAGTTTCTGTATGTCAAAACTAGTTTGTTCTCCTATTTCCATAACAGACCCAAAGGTATCAATTAATACCTTTGCTTTTTTATAGGATACGCCTTTGATGCTAGTTAAAATATCAAGTCTTAAATCGTCGGTGCTTATTCTCTTAAATACTTGTGGTCTTATAACTTCTCTTTCTATTGGTTGCATTTTACAAATCGCTGTAATTATCAATGATGCTTCTTCTTCGCTCTTTACCCAAAAGGGTTTTATATCCGTGTCTAATACAATTCTACCTATTGCTCCTAGAAATTTATTTGATAACATAATCTTTCTAGAAGCGATAGGTAATTTGCTTTTACTGTGTTCAATAATATTGTATATTCCTTCTGATAAATCTCCATAGATAATTACAACATTGTTCTTGTAATGTCTATCCATATTATCTAGTTGAGTCCATAGTCTTTTAGACATTACAGACCCAATGAAATCTACAACAGATTTTGCTTCAAAGCATACATCAGAAAAGACATAATCTCCTATCTCTAACCATTTCTTTTCCGTTTGTATATTTAGAATTCTTGCCCGTTCTTCAACGAGTTTAACTAATTTAGAACCTTCTTTTTCCCTACTATCAATTATCAACATTTGGAAACCTCCAACATTTACCTATACAATATCCTTCTGAAATAAGTTTATCACAAGAAGGAGTTTTGTAATTACCATGCACCGTAAAACGTGCATGTTTGCGTGTTTGTCCTTCATCCCAGTCTAACCAGACTTCATCATTATTTTCAGCAATAGATTTAATCTCTTCAACAACCATATCTAAAACTTTATTCTTTTCTTCCAATGAGGTAAGATTAGTTCGCAAAGTCAATAAATCTCGATACCAAGATACAAGATATGCTCTCGCTAAATGCGAAGGATTCTCCGTCATTACTGCGTTATGCAAACACGGCAACATTGGAAGTTTTCCTTCATAGAACGG
>Ga0209645_1001036_pt1 | contig 14127 bp, 15 predicted proteins | sample ETNvirenome_6_30_FD_184070 | JGI IMG/M metagenome (GOLD analysis project Ga0209645, IMG submission 184070) | Marine viral communities from the Pacific Ocean - ETNP_6_30 (SPAdes) (version 2) | ecosystem: Environmental > Aquatic > Marine > Oceanic | place: Pacific Ocean | collected 2013-06-19
CTTGGTGATGGGTATGAGTTTAGAAGCTTGTACGGCTTGCCTTTATCTCAAGATCCAAAAGTATATGATCTCACTTTTAACGTGTCTGAGACCGATGCAGATGTCATAGAAGCATTTTTAAGAAGTAGAGTAAACGATCAAGCAAGTTTTACATTTACTCCACCTGCAGAGGGCTTTACAAAAACAGGGACATATTCACAAAGTGGGACTACTGTGACTATCACTATTACCTCGCATGGAGTTGCGATTGGTGATGTTTTGACAGTTGATTATACAACTGGCTCTGCAACTGATGGTACTTTTGCTGTAGCCTCATCAGCTGATGCAAATACTTTTACTGTAACGGCTGCTAGTTCTGCGACAAACAGCGGTAATGTTTCAATTACTCTTTCTGGTGCTGGTCAGTATGTTTGTGATACATGGACAAAAACAATACCTTACAACAACAGAGCAATTATAAGCACAACTTTTAGGGAGGTTTTTGAACCCTGATGTCTACACCAACCGCTGAACTACAAGAACTTACCAATAAATCAATTATTGAGTTATATTCTGTTGAATTAAAACCTAATGTACATTTTAAAGCAACTGCACAAACTGGTACGTATTCGCAGAGTGGTACTACAATCACCATAAGTGCAACTGGCCATGGTATGCCTGTTGGTACAATAGTTGTTCTTGATTTTACCTCTGGAAATGCTAGTGATGGTGTTTATACAATTCAAACCGAATCTACGAATCAATTTACAGTAACAGCTACTGGTTCTGAATCAACAAGTGGCAATGTTTCATTTAATTCAAACGAAACTCCAACAACACCAACTGTATATCTTTTTCATGCTGGCAATAACATGAAAGACAGCCTTGATATTGTATGGCAATCAAACACATATACAAGAATACCCGTAAAGGCAGATGGCTTTAAATATACAGGTAAAGGTAAATTGCCAAGACCGACTCTTACTTTTTCTAATTTATTAGGAACTATAACCGCTATACTGCAACTTACAAATCAAACAACAGCTTTTTCTGATCTTGCAGGGGCAAAAGTTACGAGAAGGCGTACACTTGCAAGATTTCTTGACGAGGCAAACTTTCCATCAAATGTTAATCCATATAAAGTTGGATCAGTAGACCCAACAGCAGAACTTCCTAGAGAGGTATATTTTATTGAAAGAAAAGCGGTAGAAAATAGAAATATTGTTAGTTTTGAAATGGTAGGTTCTTTTGATTTATTTGGTGTGGGTGCACCAAAAAAACTCGTTACACGTGCTGATTTTGCTGGTGTTGGTACCTTTGTAAATGCTTAAAATGTCTTGGAAAAAATCCTTTGAAAAATATGCAAAAAAAAAAGCACCCGAGGAAGCTTGCGGTTTGTTGGCAATCATAGAAGGTAAAGAAACTTTTTGGCCCTGTAAAAATTTAGCAGAAGGTAAATTTGAATTTTTTATTCTTGATCCTGATGACTGGGCAGAATGTGAAGATACAGGAGAGATTTTAGGCGTTGTTCATAGTCATCCTTTGGGGCCAGCTTTACCCTCTGATAATGATAAAGCAGCTTGTGAACATCTTGGATACCCGTATTATATTTACAGTATTGAAAATGAACATTGGGAATCTATAGAACCTTGTGGCTGGAAAGCACCCTCATTAATCGCTAGGAAATTTATTTGGGGTAAATATGATTGTTGGTCGATAGTCACAGATTGGTTTAAAGAAAATAAAAATATTAGTATCAAGTATTGGCCTAGACCAAAAAAGATTAAAGATTTTGTAAAAAATCCTGAGTTTGAATATGCATTGCCTAAGTTAAATTTTATAAAACAAAAAACCAAAGATGATATACAAGTGGGTGATGTATTACTTTTTCAAACAGTTACAGGAAATCTAGATCATGTTGCTGTTTACATTGGAGATAACATGATTTTAAATCATAATATAAAAGCTTTGAGTTGTAGAGAACCTTTTGACCTTAACTATCAAAAGGCACTTAGAGGAGTTTACAGATATGCATCTTAAAAAAATCAAAGTTTATGGAAAATTAAGACAATTTTTGGGAAAATCTTATTTTGAAGCTGCTGTGAAATCTCCACAACAGGCCATGAGCTTTTTAATGGCTAACTTTGAAGGCTTGCAAAAACATATGAATGATCAATTATATAAAGTTAAGATGGGTAGCAGTGTTATAACTGAAGATTATTTATCAATGTCAGGTGAAGGTGACATACAAATAATACCAGTTGCAACAGGATCAGCTTTTGTTCTTCCAATTTTAATTGGTGGCGGTGCAGTAGCTGCTGGTGCTGCTCTTTCTGGAGCGTTTACAACAGGTGTTAGCGGTTTTCTTCTTGGGACTGTTTTAGGTGGAGGATTAAAAGCTATAGGAACTTCAATGATTATAGGTGGTGTTACTGATTTAATTTCAGGTCAAAATTCTCCACAAAATATTTCATCTGTAAGTGAGATTGATCCAGCAATTAGAGGATCTTATTCATTTAGTGGAATCCAAAATGTAAGCTCAAGTGGTGTTCCAGTGCCTATAATTTACGGTCATGTTTTTAGCGGATCAATTGTTATTAGTTCTGGTATAGACACTGCACAAATAACGAAAGGAATAGGCCAAGGAGATGGAACAACTGATATAGAAACAGCAACAGCAACAGCAACAAGTGATAATGTAACAGGAGGAGGTTCTTTAACTGGAAATCTCACAGTTTCAGATGGTGGTACTGGTTATTCACAGATTCCTTCTATATCAGTCACAGGAGGTGGCGGTGACTCATCAACTGTTTCTATTACTCCAACAATTGAAAACGGTGTAATTACTAACGTCCAAGTTGAAGGTGGTACAGGTTTTACATCACCTCCAACAATAACAATTGAAGAACCAATAGGCCCATCAGACGATATGACTTACACACAATCAGGAAATTTAATCACTATCAAGGCTACTAATCATACATTTACTAATGGTGAAAATATAGATATTGATTTTATAACTGGCCCTTTAGCTGACTCAAATGTTGACGGAGCCACTTTTGGTGTTCAAGATGTTACTGACAATGAATTTAGAGTAAGCACAGGTATATGGAATAATCAAACATATTCAAATTCTGGTAATGTTTTAGTAGTTACAATGAGAAATAAACCTTAATAATTATGGTTAGATTAGTTGATGATCAACTGTTTGGAGCAGATCCTGATGGAAGGGTTGTTGATCCTGATTTAATTGACGGTGGTTTACGCAGTAAACAATTTGCAACGGTAGTTGATTTGCTCGGTTACGGCCCGATTGAAGGGCTTAGAAAGCCATCAAATACAAACCCAAGTAATACCGATTCTCTTGATTTTAGACGAGATATCTTCTTAGATGGAACACCAATTATGAATGCAAATGGTACTTTAAATTTTACAAATGTTGATGTGTTTTTTAAAAATGGTACAGATAATCAGACACCTATTAAAGAGATTAATGCAATAGAGAATACTATTCCCGTTAATGTTGCTCTTACAAATTCACCTTTTGCGACAACAAAAACAGGGACTTACACTTTAACTGATAATGACGGACAAACTGTAAGTGGTGTAACTTTGGAAGCAAATCAAATGTTAGTAGAAGTATCAAATCATGGATATTCTGTTGGTGAGGTTGTTCATTGGATTAATGATTCTGCCGTGGCTACAGATCAAACTGCTAACCCACAAACCCAGAATATAATTTCTATTCCAGACAGTGGAAAGTTTGTAATAAATACAACTTTTCAAAATCAACCTTTTGCAGGTAATTGTATTGTTAAAACAAGTCAGGGTTTATCAAGATCAATAACAAACACCGATGTTGATAAAATTAGAGTTTCGATACAAATACCATCACTTCAAGAATTTAAAGATGATGGAGATATTATTGGGGCAGAGGTAAAAATATCAATAAGAATAGTTGAAAATAATGGAACTGTTAACAATCCTGTCATTTTAGATATAACAAATGGAAAGGCTACAAGTCCTTATGTAAAAGATTATGAGCTTATTTTTGAAAGGACAATGAATTTTCCTTTGACATTAAGTGTATTTAGAAATACAGATGATGGCACAGATACAAGATTACAAAATTCTACTAATTGGCTTTCTTACACAGAAATTAATACAGATACAAGTGCATATCGAGGTTTTGCTTATGTTGGATTAAGGTTCAATGCACAGGAATTTCAAAGCTATCCAAGACGTATGTTCCGCATTAAAGGTACCAAGATCAAGGTGCCGCATGGAATAACAGTTGATAATGATAATGGAAGAATAATTTATCCAGATGGTTATACTTTTAATGGAACATTTAAAACTGACAAAGAATGGTGTTCTGACCCATCATGGATTCTATATGACTTATTGACAACTGATAAAGGTTTTGGTGGTGATGATGGTATTGTTCAAGAAGAAAATTTAGATGTATTCAGCTTTTATTCTGCCAGTGCTTATGCAAGTGCTTTAATAACTGACCCGATAACAAATACAACAGAGCCAAGATTTAGCTGTAATGTAATTTTGAATCAGAGAAATGATGCCTATACATTAATAAATGATCTTTGTGCTGTTATGAATGCAATGCCTTTTTATAGCAACGGTACTTTACAAATATCACAAGACAGGCCAACAAACACCTCTACAAACACCTCTGATGCTCAATATATTTTTAACAACTCAAATGTAACAGAGGAGGGATTTACATATCAAAACCAAGCAGCAAGACTTAAATACACAGAAGTAGAAGTTCAATATTTCGACAATCAAACACAGACAATGGAATTTGAAGTTGTTACCGCAGATCAAATTACTGCTTTAGGTTCCGGATCAACTGGTTTAGATGCCATTAATAAATTTGGTAGAACAAGAAAAACTTTAAAAGCTTTTGCTTGTACTTCAATAGGTCAAGCAAATCGTCTTGCAAGATGGTTTTTATATACTAATTTACTTGAATCAGAAGTTGTTACTTTTACAACCACATTGGAGGCTGGAGTAATTGTAAGGCCAGCAACAATTATTGCTATTGCAGATTCTATGAGAGCAGGGGTTAGAAGAGGTGGAAGGATAAAAACAGGTGTTTCAACCACACAAATAGTTGTAGATGATGCAAATAGTACTGATTTAACATCCTCTAATTCAGCAACATTATCTGTTGTTTTATCAGATGGCTCTACTGAAAGCAGATCCATAAGTTCAGTATCTGGTACAACAATTACAGTTTCTTCAGCATTTTCATCAATTCCTCAAACTAATAGTGTATGGGCAATAGAAAATACGACAACTGAGTTTCAAATTTTTAAAGTTGTTTCGATAGAAGAAAAAAATGATTCTGAATATACAATCACTGCTGTTATACATGACACAAATAAATATGCACAGGTAGAAGATGCAACAGTAGCTTTCAATCCAAGAGACATAACAACATTAATAGATCAGGTAAAAGCACCAAGTAATTTAACAGCTACAGAACAAATTGTTGTTTTGAATAATAGGGCTGTTTCAAAAATATTTTTAGCTTGGGAGCCTGTTAAAGGTGTTAAAGAATATTTGCTTGAGTTTCAATTTGGCAACAATAACCCAGAAAGAATTAGAGTTGCTAGACCAAGTTTTGAATTATTTGAGTCAAGACTAGGAACATATAAATTTGCAATTAAATCATATAATACTTTAAATGTTTTAAGTTCAGATACTTCAACATTAACTTTTTCTGCTGTTGGAAAAACTGCTTTACCTGATGATCCATCTGGTTTAACAATTGAACCTGTCTCAGATCAATTTGTTCGTTTAAGATTTAATCCTTCTACCTCTGTTGATGTTTTGCATGGAGGTACAATTTCAGTAAGGCATTCACCAAACGTTGGAACTACTGCAACATTTAGTAACGCAACAGAAATAATTCCTAAACTTGCTGGAAATATTACAGAAACACTTGTTCCTGCATTAACTGGAACATATCTGATTTCATTTATTGATGATGGTGGACGAAGGTCAGAAAATGCTGCAAAAATAATTGTTACTCAACCAGATCCACAACCAAATCAGATAATACTAACAGAAAGAGAAGATACTGACTCACCACCATTTCAAGGTAATAAAGTAAATACTTTTTATGATGAAACTTTTGATGGCTTATTATTAGATGGCACTTTTTCAATTGATGATGTCACGCAAAACATCGATGATATTTCAAGCTTTGATTTTTTAGGGCCAATACATTCATCAGGGTCATATGAGTTTCAAAATAAGATTGATCTCGGAGCAAAATTTAATTTAACGTTAAAAAGGAGGTTTGTTACTTCTGGTTTATTGCTGAACGATTTAATTGATTCAAGAACTGCAAATATTGACACTTGGACAGATTTTGATGGTGGTAAAGCAGAGGATGTAAATGCAAAACTTTTAGTGGCAACAACAGATTTAGACCCAGCAACTTCAACTTCAGCAACTTATGGGCAAAGTGGCACTGTAATCACAATAAGCAAAAACAGTCATGGATATTCTGTTGCAGAATTTGTTGATATAGATTTTACTGCTGGCAGTGCTACAGATGGAAATTATCAAATTCAAACTGTGCCAGATGCAAACTCTTTCACAGTAACAGCAAGTTCAAGTGCAACAATATCAAGTGGAACTTCTTGTAGTTATGGGGCAAACTTTACTCAATTTAATACTTTTGCAAATGGAGAATATGTTGCAAGAGGATTTAAATTTAAATGTGAATTAGAATCAAATGACCCAGCACAAAATATTAATATTACTGAACTAGGTTTTGAAGCAAGTGTAAAAAGAAGAACAGAAACTGTAAATAGTGCTATTGCCAGTCAATGTGCAACAACTGGTTCAGCTAAAACTGTGACTTTTGCTAATTCATTTTTTACAGGCACTGGATCTTTAGGTGGTGGCACTACAGCTTTTATTCCTAGTGTAGGGATTACTTTAGATGGGGCTGTTTCAGGTGATTATTTTAACGTAACATCTGTAACAGGTAGTCAGTTTGTAATTGAAACAAAAGATGGAAGTAATAATTTCAAAGATTTAAGTTTTAAATATACAGCTATTGGATTTGGTAAAAGTAGTTGAATATGTTTATATTTAAGTTATCAAGTATTATAAACTTAAATAAAAGGACTAACTAATGGCAACACATGATTATGTAATAGACAACCAATCTGGTGCGGCATTTAGAACAGATTTAAATAATGCTCTTGCTGCAATCGTAAGTAATAACTCAAATTCTTCTAGCCCATCTACAACTTATGCTTATCAATTTTGGGCAGATACTTCTACAAGTACTTTAAAAATAAGAAACTCGTCAAATAATGCTTGGATTGCACTTATGCAATTAGACGGCACTTTAACGATGGAAGATGGAACTGCAAGTCTTCCTGCTTTGACTTTTAGGGACGATTTAGATACTGGAATTTTTTCAAGTGGTGCAAATGAACTTAATATTACAACAGGTGGAACAGAACGAATCCGATTTGACGGGAATGGAAGGTTGCTTGTGGGAACAACTACTGCATATGGAAGAATACATTCAGATGATATTAGTTTTAATCCAGCAGATCAAAATTGGCTATTAGGAGCATCTTTTGTCTCAAGTGGTGCTTTTGGTGGTGGTTATGTCTTGTTAGATGGTTCTGCGGGCTACAGTATGTATTGCGGTGAAAGTGGTAGTGATTTCTTTATACAACATCATTCAAGCACAACTGCTGGAGCAAGTGGAGGCGTTAAGATTGACAATGCTGCAACTTCTTGGACTAGTGCCTCAGATGAAAGGGATAAAGAAAACCTTGTTGAAATAACAGATGCAACAACAAAAGTAAAATCTTTAAGAACTGTTATTGGTAATTACACATGGAAACCTGACGTAAAACACGCATTTTTTATTGCTCAAGATGTTCAAAGCGTTCTACCAGAAGCAGTAAGTGTTTTAGATAAAAGTGCTGAAACAGAAGATCAAAGACTTGGAATTAGATATACAGAAGTTATGCCCTTGTTAACAGCTGCATTAAAAGAAGCGATTGCTAAAATAGAAACATTAGAAACCAAAGTTGCAGCTTTAGAAGCGGCCTAGTAATATTGTTGTACTTTGGTAACATATAAAAGAGACTATTAGTATCTAATGGCTATTATTCCTGCAAAAAAAGATTTTACTTTACAACGCAGGGCTGACTTTCCTTTGCGTCTCACATTTAAAGATTCTACAGGTTCAGCTATTGATTTAACTGGATATACTGTTGCATCACAAGTATATGACGAGTCTAGATCTACCCTTTACGGTTCATTTTCAGTTACTTATACAAATAGAACTGGTGGAATTGTTGATATAAATTTAACAGATACAGTGACCGCAACTTTTACACCTAATGTTTTAAAATATGATGTATTACTAACAGATGGATCTGGAAACAAAGAATATTATTTAGAAGGTACACTATTTATAAGTGAAGGGTACACAACATGAGCAATCCTAATACAGTCACAGTTTCACAAGTTTCTGAAGTAACGACAGTAGAAATCACAACCGCTGGCCCACAGGGAGCTACTGGAGCATCAGGTTCAGTATCAGACGGAGATAAAGGTGATATAACGGTCAGTAATAGTGGAGCTACTTTTACTGTTGATAATGGTGTTATTTCAACTGCAAAAATAGCTGATGATGCTGTTACAGCTGATAAACTGGCAAACACATCAGTAAGTGCTGGATCTTATACAAATTCAAATATTACTGTTGATGCACAAGGGAGAGTAACAGCAGCCTCAAATGGATCAGGTGGTGGGAGTGGAGAAGCCAATCAAAATGCTTTTTCTACCGTTGCAGTATCTGGGCAATCTGATGTTGTTGCTGATAGTGCTACTGATACTTTGACACTTGCTGCTGGTAGTAACGTAACTATTACAACTAATGCAACTAGTGATACAGTTACTATTGCTTCAACAGATACTAATACTACTTACAGCGTTGGCGATGGTGGGCTTACACAAAACAATTTCACTGATGCTTTAAAAACAAAATTAGATGGGATTGAAGCAAGTGCTACTGCTGATCAAACTGCTGCTGAAATTAGGACACTTGTAGAATCAGCTTCAGACTCTAATGTTTTTACTGATGCAGATCATTCAAAATTAGATGGAATTGAAAGTAATGCAACTGCTGATCAAACTAACGCAGAAATAAAAACGGCTTATGAAGCAAACTCCGACACAAACGCCTTTAGTGATGCTGAAAAAACTAAATTATCAGGTATTGCTGCTAGTGCAAATGTAGGCATTACTGATGTTGTAGGAGACACTTCACCGCAACTTGGGGGATCACTTGATGTAAATGGTCAGGATATTGTATCTACTTCTAATGGAGCAATTGAATTAGATCCTAATGGATCTGGAAAGGTTACATTCAAAGGTAATTCAACAAAAGGTTCAGGGCAGTTTGTATTAAATTGTGAGCAAAATAGTCATGGAATAGTTTTTAAAGGTCCACCTCATAGTGCTGCTGCTAATTATACTTTTACACTTCCAAGTGATATACAAAATGGTAAATATCTTACAACAGATGCAAATGGTAATACTTCATGGGGTACACCAACCAATACGACTTATACTGTTGGTGATGGAGGATTAACGCAGAATAATTTTACTGATGCGGATCATACAAAACTTGATGGAATAGAAGCTAGTGCTGATGTTACTGACGCAACAAATGTCGATGCTGCTGGTGCAGTAATGAATAGTGACCTTGCCACAAAAGGGCAGATATTAGTTGGCGATGGTTCTGGAGATCCAACTGCTTTAAGTGTTGGAACAAATGATTATGTTTTAACTGCTGATAGCAGTGAAGCCACAGGCGTCAAATGGGCAGCGGCTTCTGGTGGTGGTGGTGGTCTTAGTCCTGATTCACAAAATAATTTAATTGCTGGTAATAATTCAGGTGCAAATATAGCTTCAGGCGGAGAGGGTAACATTATATATGGAAGTAATAATATGCAAGCATTGACTACGGGAGATAATAACGTAGCAATAGGGGCTGCCTGTTTAAGTGATTTAACTACAACTTCAAAAAACGTAGCTATTGGAGTTTCTGCTGGAAATAATTATTTAGGTGATGAATCAGTCTTTATAGGTAATGAAGCAGGTCTGCATAGTGCTTCTGGTGCTAATGATGGTGATCATGTAGTTTGTATAGGAACACAAGCTGGATATAGTCTTGTTAGATCTACTGGTTCTGTTTTTATAGGAAAAGAGGCAGGTAAGGCTGCTAACGCTGCTGGTGGTTCAGCTAATACTTGTGTTGGAAGAGAGGCTGGAAAAGCATTTACTTCAACAGTAAACTCCACTTTGATTGGACTGAAAGCAGGTGTCTCTTTAAGTACTGGCTCTAATAATACTTGTATAGGACACAAGGCAGGTCAAACAACACTTACTACAGGATCTAACAACACCTGTCTAGGATTTGAAGCAGTTCCAAGTGCTACTACTGCGTCTAATGAAATTACTTTAGGAAATAGTAGTATTGCTACATTACGTTGTAATGTTCAAACTATTAGTTCTTTATCTGATAGACGAGATAAAACTAATATTATTGATTTACCTGAAGGATTAGATTTTATATCGAAACTTAAACCTGTTAAGTTTGAATGGAAAACTAGAGATCTTACTAGTAATCCTAAAAACGGTACAACTGAAGCAGGTTTTATTGCTCAAGATTTACAGGCAACACAAAAAGAAACTGATACAGAATATTTAAAATTAGTATTAGATTCTAACCCTGATCGATTAGAGGCATCTTATGGAAAATTAGTGCCAATTCTTGTCAAAGCTGTACAAGAACTATCAGCAAAAGTTAAAGCATTGGAGGCTTTATAAAATGGAAGAAAGAACAACTGAAGAAATAGCAATGATTTTTACTATTGCTGCTGATAGCGTAACTTTAATCAATACTGAAACTTCAAAGTATAGTTATGAAACAGAAGATGAATGGAAAGAACGTATTGAGAGGAATGTTCATCATTTAGAAACAATTAAAGGCTATAAAAAGACAGATAATACAACATCTATATGGACTACAGAAGATTTTAGTGCCATTGACGCTGCCATAGTCAAGGGAAAGGCTGTTTACGAATAATGGATAATATAGAAGAGTTTATTACTTATAAAGGTTGTATTTATAAAAAAGTAGGTGATGTAAATTCATTAATAAAAATGTGTCCTAATTGTAAAAAACAGTATTTTACTAAAGAACAAAGACAAATATATTGTTGTGGTGCGTGTAGAACTCAAGCATGTAGATCTAAACAACTAAAGCCAAAAGGAATAATCAATCTAATATATTAGAATTATTACTTTTAAAATTGCATTTTTAACCATGTTTGCTCGTGCTTGTCAGATAGCTTCATTGTTGTCTTTATTTCTCACCTTGTCAATGTTGGGCGGATCTTACTACGCTTTCAGATTTGTTACTTCTGAACAGTTCAAGGCTAGGGTTATGAATGAAGTTCTGGACAATGTACAAGGAATCTTACCAAAGGCTTTAGACAATGCTTTACCAGATGTGACAGGTGGCACTATTCCAGAATATATCCAGCCCCAAAAATAATGGAAATACCAGAAATAGGTATCAAACAAATAAATGTACTAGAGATCTATGTTCCTGAGATATACAAGCCAGATCCTGTATTACCAGTGATAACAAATTTAGAAATAGATATTGTAGGTTGTACTTATCAGCATAGAGATATAAAAAACACTGGTAATACACAATTATTGCTAGATGACCCAAACGGAGTTTTCCTTACGTGTGGTGAGTCTTTATTTCCTAGCTTTTACCCTATCGATTATAGACCAGATCAGTTGGTAATTACGGAAGATTTGCCTATAACGAATGATGCTCCACCTATGCCAGAGTCAGACATTCCAAAGGTAAATAATACAGAAAAGAAAAAAGAAGATTTAGTGATCCCAGAATGTCCTAGTAGAAAGGATCAGGCCGTTGGAGATTACAGAAACTCAAAACGCACTTCCAGAGTTATCGGCCATAAGCTATCCTCAGACAAAACAGAGTGCATTACCCTTTATGAGGACGTACCCTTTCGAGAGACTTTTATTGGTACACCTGAAGTTCTTGTTTCTACTTTTGCTATTGGTGTGGTTGCGGGTGGGTCTGCTGCTCTTGTCCCCCTGATACAAGGGGCTGCGAAGGCTGGTATCAAAAATCTAGGCAAGCGTTTTTCAAAAAAAGATTAATTTACTTAGTTTTTATTTTGTGAGTATGAGGTAATACTTGATTTGGTAAGGATATAAGCTTTACATCTTTACAAGTGACAGCGTGTTCACCTGTCAGGACTATTCCTAACTTGGCCTGTTTACCACATACCTCAAGCCTGTACAGAGCCATTTCTAATTTTGTTTTTTTTATCAATAACTCTTGAGCTTCAATATTTACCCTTGCTGCTTTTTTGCAAATTTTCCCACCATTACCTAGAGGAATATTAAATTGAGCCGATATTCCATAATTTAAGTTGTAATTATCTTTTTCAAATCTTGGTGTTTCTTGGACATATTTTACTTCTCCTGTATCTTCATCATATATATTTTGTCTTACAACTGTCTTTATTGGCCTATTAAAACTCCATGCATCCGTAAGATATGGAGTTATGGTCAAACTAGGCGAGGTGCAAACAATTCCTTGACTGTAACGATTCTGAGGTAAGCTTGATGGAGTTATCATTGTTGCGTTATTATTGACTACCCCTTGAGCAGAGCTATTTGGCGAGGCAACTGTTGTATTTGCCAAAACCCTTGCAGGGCAAAGGATTACAAAAATTACTGACCAAAAATACTTTGAGTTTCTGTTGTTGAAGTAGTTGTAATAGTCCGATTTATTGTCGTTACATTGGAAAGGCCAGCACCTTGCAGCGATTCTACTAAACTGAAACTTTGTCCAGCGTTTACTATTTTCCATCTTGGCACAGTCTCAAGCTCTGGGCTTGTCCAACTAAACTGGACACCATTAAGAGTTTGAGTTTCACCAGTAACTGTCGAAGGGTTGATATAACCATCAAGGTCTGCTGATTCAATATTGTGACCACTTGCGGAATATGAAAATCCTGTGTTGTATTGGTGCGAAGAAATAACCTCATTTACTACAGATTGTGATGTGCTTGATTGAGTAGAACTGCCGCTACGAAACTGAGGAACCACAGGTGTGGCAAGGGTTCTTAGAGGTAGTAGTAACATTAATAATAGCCAAAATCTAGTCAATTTCAATCTGAACAGTAGTGGAGGCAGTGCAGCTTGTACCAGAACCAAAAGCACCACTGCATGAGTGGATTCCGCTAGACAAACTGCTGACGCTTCCAGAACCGAGAGTCCCCCCAGAAATTACTGTGGTCTGTCCACCTAAAACTGGTAATGTTGCTATGCCGCTTGATGGAGTGATTGCTGTTTGTGTAGCATCACCAGCTTGATATGACTCACTTAGAGAAAATGCTGAACCAGCATTTGTAACTGTTTTATTAGTGGCCGTTACTCCAGCAAGACCGTTAGTGATACTTGATAAGTTAAGACCACCGATTCCATTAGTGACTACACTATCCCCAGATCCTGTAGAAGTGGTAATATTATTTCCGCTTATGCTGTAGCTGTTAGAAGCTGCATTGGTAATTACATAAGGAGAGTCAATGGAAAATGAAGCGGCTGTCACATATTTCGCTGTTATCTCGGCAAAAGCAGCCGATGGTAAGAATAAAAATAAAGCAAATAGTTTTTTCATTTGATACCTACTTTAGAGTTCTTATTATCTACTATAGTATCTTTTTTCTTTTTTATCGAGAACCCAAGTGACGCAGTAGAAGCACTGAAAATACTTGCAATAAATGTTGGATCAAAGTCTACGATCTTTTTACCAGATGGCGGTTCGTAGTATGAAAGAGATAATAACGTTGCACTCCAAAGAAGAACGCAAACTTTCACAATGGTTTCGACTTTGCTAGGCTCTTGATCTTCCATGAAATTAAGATTTCTTGTTTAACACTGACATCTTAGCTATGTTTAGAAAAACAAACAAATCATGTCTAAATTTTTAATCGGTCTATTTATAAAGTTTGGCAA
>Ga0209645_1001037_pt1 | contig 14126 bp, 34 predicted proteins | sample ETNvirenome_6_30_FD_184070 | JGI IMG/M metagenome (GOLD analysis project Ga0209645, IMG submission 184070) | Marine viral communities from the Pacific Ocean - ETNP_6_30 (SPAdes) (version 2) | ecosystem: Environmental > Aquatic > Marine > Oceanic | place: Pacific Ocean | collected 2013-06-19
TTTTTACAAATCATTTACTGATTACAACAATGATGAAGCTAATACAGATAAGTTTATTATAAAGTTTGAAGTTACAATAACAGATATATCTGTACTAGATACACTTTACTGGCAGTATGTAGATGAAAGCACCATTCCTACTACTACAACTAGCACTACAACTAGCACTACAACTAGCACTACTACAACTACTACCACTACAACAACTACGACAACTCTTCCTCCACCTCCACCACCTCCACCACCACCACCTCCAAAGGTTGAGGTCGTAATGGATGATGGTACTGTAACTGAATATGAAGAATATGAAGTAGAAGATGGCACTGTTGATAGAGATAATCAGCGTAAAGCTAATGAAGATAAATATGGTTGCTACATGACTGATGCACAAATAGAGCGTGGAGATTGTGATATTCCTGAAGAAGAACCTGAAGAAGAAGTTATAATAGTTGTTGATGAAGAACGAGATACCGAAGAAGAGCTTCCTGATGATGATGATATGGTACTTGAACTGGAGCTTGAAGATGAAGTGGAAGATACTGAACCTACCAAAGAAGAAGATATTGTTGAAGAGGAATTTGAGATTGATGTTAAGGAACTTGAAGAAGATTTTAAGTTTGAAGAAGAAGAAATTATACTTGACGATATTCCTGAAGATATAGTTCTTGTTGTAGAAAAGGATGAAGAAGATGAGTTGGACGAAGAGATACCAGGAGTTGACACCACTGCAGAAGAAAAAGTTGAAGAAGAAACTTCGTCAGTGGAAGAGCTTGAACCTGAACCTATAATTGAAATAGCTGTTGAAGTAGCTGAAGTAGAAGAAGTCATTGAAGATATTGTCATAGAAGAAGTCACTACTGAAGAAGTTATAGAAGTTATAGAACAAGTTAATGACATTGGTGTACAAAACCTAGACCAAGCTACTGAAGAAGTACAAGAAGTTGTACAAGCTGTTGTTGAAGAAGCTATAGAAAATGTAGAGGACTTAACTGTTGAGCAAGTTGCAGTTGTAGCAGAGGTACTACAAGTAGAAGAAGAAGACGTTGAAATTATTGCTGAAGCTGTTAAAGAAGATGAGGTCGTAGCTGAAGCAGTAGAGGAATATGTACAAAGAGCTGTAGAGAATGCAGATGTTGAGAACTACACACTTGCTGATGTTGTAACAGAAGTACAATACGAAAACTTTTTAGAAAATCCTATAGAAACATTTGTAGATTTAGATTTTGAAGGTATAACTATTAACAATATAGGAGATGATATGACACAAGACCAAAAAGAAAAAGCACAAGAAGTGGTAGTGCCAGTTATTTTGACTAGAATAGCTACTATGGCAGCTTTTGTATTTAGGAGAAGTCTATGATAAAGAAGTTATGGACCTGGTTCGTAGCAGCAATAAAAGAAACACTTAACCTTAGTTGGACTTTGGTTGGTTTAGTAATTGCTACGCTTACACTTACTGGTTCTGCACAACAGGTAACTGGACTTGCAACAGTAATTACATTAGCTGTTTGGTTATTAACAATAGGATTTAGAAAAGGAGATTAGCATGGGAGAATGCTGTGGTGGTGGATGTTGTGGTGGCAAATAACTGCTATAATTATATAGACAAAAACGGAACGCATATATCAATATGCGATTGTAAGCATGGAGGAATAGGTGAAACTAACAGTTGTTAGACATCAGTTTGGAACTGATGCGACCAATGGTTTACTGTTTATCGATGGTGTATTTGAGTGTTATACGTTAGAAGACCAGTATCAAGCAGTAAAAGTTATGCACGAAACATGCATACCTGAAGGAACATACGATATAAAGTTTAGAAAGACAGGTGGGTTTCATGCTAAGTATTCAGAAAGATATAAGAACGCACACTATGGTATGTTGCACATACAAGATGTGCCTAACTTTACCTATATTCTTATACACACTGGCAACACTGATGAACATACATCAGGTTGTTTAATTGTAGGAGAAACACAGCAAGACTTAGAGGTATCTAAAGATGGTTTTATCGGCAGCAGTACTGTGGCATATAAAAAAATGTATTCAAAGGTGGCAAGTAAATTACTGCAAGGTAAATCAGTTAGCATTGAGTACACAACAATAAATAAATTATTAGAAAAAGATAGTGTAGATAACAAATCTAAAGACCATGTAATATTGTCAAGCACTGTAATGGAAAAACTACAAGAAATAAACGGAAATGTATTGGTCGGTAATGCTATGCTTAAAGGTAGGTTGATACAATAATGTCAGATTTATTTGAAAAAAATAATAGGAAAAGAAACCGAGACGGTAAATTCAAGAAGGATTTATGGTGGACACCTTGGTCTGAAGCATGGAGTTATAAAATGAGTGATGACTTAAAAGACATGTTAGAAAGAACTGCATGGACCTTCATTGAAGCGTTCATTGGTGCATTAACAGTTGCCCCATTAGTTGGTGTAGAAGCTGAAACACTTCAGTTAGCTGCATTAGCAGGTGGTGGTGCTGCACTAGCAGTTATTAAAACATATGCTAAAAAACAAATTAGTAAATAATAGAGGAGGTGTACGTGTATGCCTATAACTAAAAAAGGTATGAAAAAACGTTACGGTAAAAAACGTAAAGGTTCTAAAAAATATTAATTATTCCAACAGGATTTAGATGCATTCCAGTGATGCCATCCATCATTGTAAACTAACCAACTTGCTACTGCTGTTGCAGTATCAGGGTCTGTCCTGTTTTTTTTAATTTTTAATTTAGGGGTTAACCATTCCCATGTATCATCATTGAATTGCCACAGTCCTATATCTCGTGTGCCATTCTTGTTTATTCCTACAGCATTAGCACGTCCTGTACTCTCACAGTAAATAACTTTAAGTGCCTGCTTTACATCTTCATCTTTAAAGTATGTGCTGACCGTGGGCATCCAGTCAGCTACATACTCTATTATTTTATTATCTTTACGACATTCAAGATATTCAGTAAAGTCCTGGACTGTCATCATATATGGCAAAGCACAGAACAATAGACTTTCTAACATTATTTTGTATGTCCTTTACGAATTTTGTTTTCTTTTCTAACTCTTCTAATAAATTGCCATCGATAATAAAAATGTAAAAACTTCATTCTTCTTCTTGGTATCTACTGATTTCAGTACGCAAACTACCTCTTGCTTGCAATGAATACGCAGCTACAAACTCATCTACATCGTCTAATGCAAAGCATACAAGACCATTTGATGTACCATCAGGCATAGCTACAAATACAAAAGGCCTATCATCATCAGGTAAATTAGTATCATTTTGTTCTTTTGCTTTGACATATCTATTCCACAGTGTTTGTACTTGCTTACCTGCTTTAACTTCTACTCTCATCCAACCATCTACCCATCCTTCCTCGTGAGCCCTAAGATGTTGTAACTTAGGTTCAGGTATTAACAACTTACGCATAGCCATGTACTGCTTCTTGCGTCCTTTGGCTTTATTATTACGCCCACGCCTGGAAGCAGCACTACGTTTTCTAGCCATTAGAACGGTGCAATGTTCCATTCTTTAGGTAAGTCATCAGTAATCCACCACGATTTAGAGAACTTACCTGTGTGTGCTGAACATTCCATTTGTGATTTAGCACCACATTTAAAGTCAGGACTAGATGGTCCTCTCTTATCTTGTCTGTTATCAAATACCTTGCCATTACAAAACGGACATGTTAAATCTGCACGTGGTGCAGTGTCTGCTTGTATTGTATCTTTAATATTTTCAGTGATTACTTCTGTGTCAAACACAGAGTTAATTGCTTCATCAACAGTGTCAGCAGGTTTAAGTTCTTCTGTCATGCCTCGCTCTACCTGCTGTAAGTATGCATCTATTTGTTCTTTAGACCATTGATTTCTATTGATGCCAAACTTTTTAAGTTCTGCATATTGGTCAGCTAACTTTAATGCTTTACCTTGATGTGCAGGTGTAAGGCCTTTGACCATGTTTGTAGCAAGAGTATCTACCTCTGCCATAGTCATGCCTGTTGCTTTTGGTTCAGGTTGTTTAACTGACTTAGACATTTCTTCACGACTAGGTCGTGCTTTGTCTGAACCTTGATACATCCAGTTCGCCAACATACGCCCTATGCTCGACGTTTCGCAATTCTCCATCCAAGCATCTGCGTTAGCAAATCCACCTTGACCTTTAGTTTCCTGTGCTATTCCTGTAGCTACAGGGTTAACATCTTCCATATTTTTGTAACCCAATGTACGTATAGTTACAGTTAATCCATCATCAGTAATGTGAACTACCTCTGTATATATACGACCATTAGGATAGTCTGCCCAAAATTTCTTTAGACGTTCTTCTACGGTTTCGTAATCTTCTAAGTTAAACTTAGCCATCTGTATTCCTTTCTTCGTGTGGGTCATACACCTCGCCTACTTCTCTATCTGCATAGTGTTTAGGACTAGACTTGATAGATGATATTGTAAGCTGTGGTTCTGACCACTCTATCTCAAAGTATTCTTCTATTACATCATCAGGTTGGTCGCCACGTTCCATGGCTATAGCTTTAAGTGCTGACCTACGTAATGTAGAATTGTCTGCACGGAAAACTAAGTCCCAATCTTTCTTTAGATATTCTTTGAGTGTACCCATTTCTTTCACTACAAATTTTGGTTTACTTGTTCTTCTAAATACTAGCGAATGACCACGCACACCTCCATTTTCAGGCAATTCTTTTGCTACCTGTTGTTGAAATAGCTTTTTAATTGTGCTAAACGCACTAGCTAAGTGTGTAAGTTTAAGGAATAACTCTTCCTTTTCTTCTATGTTCATATCTGTTAGCCATTCAACTACTTCATCTGTGTACATTTCAGCAATTTCTTCGCCTGTAACTGTACTCTGATATGCAGTTTTAACTAAATGCATAATGTTGTCAATGTTAATTGGTGTCATTACAGTATATCCTCCTGCACAGGTGTTACCTTTGCGTACACAGCTGCATGTTGTTCGTCTTTGTTCTGACGTGTTTTATATTCCATAACAAAACCTTGTGCTTGTAATTTAGTTTTCCAATACGATGCAGATGAGTTAAATGTTGACACCATATTTGTATAGTGTGGACCTGTGTAATTAGCCACTCTGTACCATTGGTCAATATTTAACATCATTTTTGCTAATGTATCGTCGGTAAAAATAGTATTCTTTCTACCTGAACCACCTTGTGGTACTTCATCAACTGCTTCTGCTTCATTATCAAAATGCTCTTCGTTCATATATTCTCCTTATCTTAATTGTTTACCACGAGTACGTCCGTACGTACGTGGTGTGTGATGAAAACAATACTTGCTTTTGTTGTACTGTGACATCACGACTGTGCATCCATCTTTTAGACACACCCTACCTTTTTCGTAAGTCTTATTTTTTCTAACATTTTTAGGATTGCTAGAACCTTTCATGTACACGTTACTCATTTTTTAAATTTGCTTCCAATATCTACAATATATTCCATAATTATCCTTTCGGCTTGTCCATATATCCTTCGTAAGCATAATGCTTAAAGGCATACTCTCCAATTTCTTCAATTTTTTCTTTAATCTCCAACTCTTTTTCACGGAGTGGTCCTCTTAAGAAGTAAAAGTATTGGGATAAGTCGTAGAGAGCTTCTTGGTATCCAAGGAAGTGTTCCTCTGATTGGACTACATCTTCCATAACTATTTTCTTTTGGAACTCGTGTGGCTTCATTCCTGTAGCTTCCAATGCTTCCCTATCGTTCCACTCGCGTAGAAACATAATTGCGTCCATAATTTCCATTTTCATAATATTCCTTCCTCTGCTTGGTCATAGCATGTGTCACACATTGGCCTGTCACCTGTTGTAACGTATGGTTCACTATCTTGAACCACTACGTGTGTGTCCATCATGCATCTAAATATGTGTAACATTATTCTTCTTCTAATTCGACACGTAGATTGTCATGTATGCCCTGTAGATAGAAGTACGTGTCACCATCTATCAAGTCTAAATGACTGTCGTAATCTAATACTTTTTCTAATGCATTCACCAATAGGGTTTTTATTTTCTTATCGTATGCATCTTCAACATTATTTTCACTCATTATTCTTCCTCTCCCCACAACTCATCAATAACAGTTGTGATAACTTCATTGTCTTGTGCTTGTACATAAAACTTGCCATTGCGTATGTGCTTGTCAGCAAGTTCTTTCCAGGTGTCATAACCTAAATTAATATTCTTATCAAACATCTTGTTGTATTTATCTTTAGCTACTGCGTAGCTTGGTGCTTCAATGTAAAAAACTACATTGAAAGTCTCTTTAATTTTGAACTTGGTTAAGTTCTCTTCTGATGTTGTCATAGTATTCCTCTCTGTCAGGGTCTAATGCACCCCCACGGTATCTTGCTTCCACTGCTTCTTGACCACCCATCTGTGTGTAATAGTCAGCACGATAGTCTTCTACACTTTCGTAGTCAGGGAATTGTTTCTTATATATCTGTACGAATAGGTTGACTTTCGCTTGTATCATCTCAATAACAGACATGTAATCATTTATTTCAGACATGTTATCTAACTGGATAACCATATCTTGTACTGATTTGTATGCTGTTTCTTTGTTGTATATAGCATCAACATAGTCGAACGGATTATAATGTTTGTATTTCATGTTGTCCTTCCATATATATATTATAATATAGTTCTCATTTTATTTAAACTATATTATAAATTATTTTTTTGATTTGTAATTTTTTAAGTTGTAACCATTTCCTGATACAAGTTGTTTGACACCACGCATGTAACATAGTACATTAGTACATACCATAGTGGCACTAACTGTAGTCAAGTGGTTACCACACCACATACATATATTGCTCATAGTTATAGTTTAACTAGATATTCTGCAGTTACGCCACTATTTTTCTTACAAAATAGTAGGTACTGGCAGGGCCTCCCCATTGATGCAAGCTGTTCTTGTGCATAAGTATTATAACTTTCGGTGCTACCGTTAATCCATAGCCGTACATCATTTATGTATTGTGTGTTAGGTGTATGATAATGACCTGCTACTGCGTAATCAAAGTCTTCCATCATACCTGCAGATGCTAATGCTTTCCAACCTAGTATCTTTTTGCCAAATCCATACCATGGAAATCCTCCATGACCTCTGACTTGGTCGCCATGAAACATAAAGAACTTACATTTGTTGCCTAAGTCTGCAACTTTGTACCAATTTCTTTCGCCATCTAGGTTAGGTAATTTAAAAGTAATTCTTTTCTCGTCTTTGTATAACTGTTCCAGTATCTTACCTAGCATCATGTCTGCGTTACTTTCAGGATGATAGTTTCTTCTTGACCTACCACCTAGTGAACCATGATTACCTATGACCCAATGTACTTCTACTTCTTTAAACCCTTGTAATAGTCTGTTTAAAAAACCTGTAAGTATTCTTGGCCCATCAACTGTAACTTGTTTATACAAAGATGCGTCTATTAAATGTTCTTGTCCAGGGAATATAAGTTCTCCCTCTACAATATCTCCTAGCCCAAGCACTGCTACTTTATTAACAGGATGTGATTTACGCTGCACTGCTGCGAGTTCGCATATCTTATCTGCATATTTAAGTACACGTACTTCTGCAACTTCAGTGCTGTAATCAGGTGTTACCTTAGCTAATTGTATATCACTTAGTAAAGCTACTGCTATTTCTTCAGTGCCTTTGCGTGTACGTGTATGTGTAGGTGGTGGTATCTTTGGTATTTCCAAAGACTGAATACCACTCTTGCACGCATCGAACACGGCCTCAATCAAATCAGCTTTCTTATCTTTAGCTTTTTCTAATTGCTTTAGTAACTTTAAGTTAGTTTGTTTCAGGTCGTGTATTTGTGTGCTTTCAGCTTGTGCTATTAAATCTTCAATAGATTTTTTAGTTACCATACGTTTCACCTGTGAGGTATCTGCGTATAGCTGAATAGCTTATCTTAATATCCCACTCGTCTTTAAGTATTGACACAATTTTAGAAACATTTATGTTAGCTGTGTTTCCATTTTCAGCCCTGTTTTTAAGAACAGTTAGAAATTCCTGTGCATCGGCAGGTAATTTATTCCACCAACGAGGAACATCGTTTCCTTGTTCTACTGCTTTGAGCAGTTCTTCTAATTTATCCATAAGATAATCTTAACATTATCTTATATTGTTTTTAGTTTTCTAAAAGAATTTTAATTCTTCTTCAGGTTTTGCTACTAATCTATATTGGTATTGTTCTTCGCCTGTATCAAGCGTGTATGTTTCTGTTTCAATAATCCAACCCACTTTGCGTAGGTCAAATAAGATACCACCAAATCGTGTGGCATGCAGGTCATACACAAATTCAAGCGTAGATACAGGTTTATTATCTTCACGTGATATATCAAAAGCTAATTCCATTAGCTCACGTTTAGAGTTACCTGCTATAGTGTGTCCCCTAAATGTTTTAACATATTTAGGTGGCTTACTATCTTGATATCTAATCATAACCCTTTCCTTTCTTTGCGAAATCTTTGGTCAATTTGGTCGTCCAACCAACAGTCCTCGCACAATGTGTGCTTTGTACATTGGTTATATGGACAACGCATTATTTTTCCTTTGTATCTATATAGTTAATTAATTTTTTCATGGCTTACTCATTTCTAAATAATCTAAGGCATACTTAAAATACTTTTGTAATATTTCCATATCTGTTTCTGTCAAAAATATTTTATTATCCTCGCCATCAACTAAATCAATTATTACTAAAGGTCTTCCTGTATCTATCCTTAAAGTGCTTAGCTTAATTGGGCTTAACATTATTTTTCCTTTGTAATCTTGTACTCTATTGGATTGTTATATCCTACTACTGTGTAATTACCTGCCATTTGATGGTCTTGTACACAAGTAATTATTTCATCAAACGCAGTACTGGTTTCAGCAGGGTTATAAGTATAAATTATTTTTACTTCTTCTATTTTTATATCCATTATTCCTCCTCTGATTTAACTTCGTTAATTATTGTTTGAAAGTGTTGGTTCATTATCTCGTTTATGTACGAACCTGTTGGTGCGTTAAGCATGATATGACCGTCTTGTGTCTTCCAATCACGTACGTAAGGGATAGCAACTTTAATATCTTTGTTCTTAATAATTAAGTACAAAACAGATTTGTCTGCTTCGCCTGTACCTAGTGTGATTTCAAAGTTTTCCCACACAGTTGCCTTATCTTCATCAAGATAAGAACCTCTAATGTGCAATGCACTTTCACCTTTTAACATTACAATACCTAAATCATCTAGTGATTTTCGTGTAACGTCGTCAGGTTTAATCTCTACAATATTCATATTGTCCTTTCTAATAATGTGCTATCAAGGGCAACGGATAAATCCGTGGTAGTCCTCGAAGGGTTCTCGGCTTAGCCAGTTGCTTGCCTTCTTCTGCCCTCTATAGATAGCTTGTAACACACAAGACATCTAATGATGTTATCAGATGACGATAATCACCAATGATGTTATCAGAAGCGATTGCATATTATTTCAATGCCACGCATTTAAGTCGTGTAATAACACCCATTGTCCTATGTGCTACAAGCTTCCTACCTTATAGATAGCTTGTAACACACAGTTATAGGTTCGACTAGTGTTTGCGTACGCCACTTGCTACTTACTATGTGCTACAAGCTACCTACACTACGTGGTACGGAGGCACTCTGCACCACGTAGCATGGTCGTAATCACTTGCGTGAGTACGGTAGGTAGTTATTCTACTATCGTGATAGTAGGAACAACTAATTGTTGGTTAAGTTTAGCATATACATCGTATATGGCACTAGGAAAATTCGCATCTGCAAATAGTGTAACAAGTACACCTGTTTCCTCATCGCCACTTAATGTACGCATAACCTCGATGTCAATGACATCGTTTGCTTTGTTTAGTAAAAAGTGTACAAAGCTAGAACCCATAGGTTCTATAACAAACTGATTTGTTTGTCCTCCGTTACTCATTACCATAAGTTTGTGCATGTCAATAACACGTTGAAACTTGTCATATCTGTCTGCACGTTCTTCATTTTGTTTAGTGATTTGTTTCATCCAAATCTTTCGTGCAATAGCACGGTCTTCTAAGTTACTATATTTTCTAGGTTTTTTGTAACCTGCCATATAATATCCTTTCTGTTAGGCATCGAACCAAACACCATAGTCGGCTTCGCCGTAGTGTCCACGTCCGTATGCAGTCTTATGTGTATTGAAATCATCTCGTTCGTTGGGGTCATCTTGATTTAACTCTATGAGTTCGCCAAGTTCTTCTTCCAAAGTCCAACCACCTTCGTTATATCTAACGGCATTCATATTCTTTGTGCCGTAGTCTGTGATTTCATTGATTTTATTTAGTGCTTCTTGTGTGTTAGAAGCAGGTATATACGCTTCGTATTCAGCAGTATATTTTAAATAATATAATTCTTCAGCCATTATATCCTTTCTAGTAATTGAAATACTACGTAGATAATTACACTGTATTTCAACACGTTATTTATATTTATAAATTCCATTACTCTTCCTCGTATGCATTAAAGTATTCATACTTTGTGTTGTCATCTTCTGTTAATTCTCGCCATTGGAATGGGTCAATAACAGGTTCGTATTCACTGAACTCAAATAGAGTTCTAGACATTGCATCTTGTACTACCTCACGTACATCTTTGTGTGTCACGTAAGGTATGTCGAGGTAAAACCTCATCTCTACTCGTTTTACTTTCATTCTTCCTCCTCGTATGCAGGTATTTCAATAAAGAATTCGCCTGAGTAATTGCATTGTGTATCGTCTCCGTACTCTGTACCTGTGAACGCTACCTCTACCTTATGTCCGTCATCAAGTCTGATAACTTCAATACTGTTTTGCATATTTTCAAAAGGAAATCCTTGACCCCATAGGTCAAGCAATTCATTTTCAGTTAGTCTTCTAGTTGATGTAATCAACCAATGCCTACTGTCTTGTGAGTATTCCTCAAATTCGTAGTCAAACTTTGTTTGTTCTGTCATTCTTGTTCCTTCCATGTGTAGTAACTTACATGCCTACTGAAGTCAGCAACGTTAACAAACGTTGTACCATTGTCGTCTGCAATGATAGGCATATCATTAGCAGTAGGTAGTTTGTGTCTGTAACTGTCAGCATCATTCAAGTTATAAACTTGTGGTTGCATGTGTCCATTCACAGCTATTGTCAATGCAATAGGAAATACACGTTGCACTTCTCTACGCATTGGCACTGCATCCCACTCATCATCAGGTGTGTTGTCAGCATAGTGCTGTTCCACAGCATCAATAAAGTCATTGACCTGCATGCCACCCCAATGTGTGTACATTACAGGACTGTAATCAAACACATCAGTGTCACTGCTATTCAAAGCAGTATGCTTTGGTAGTTTTTCGTAGAATACTACGTTAGCTCTTTCTCCCATTATTCCTCCTCTTTTAAACTATCTGCATAGTCTAAAGCTACGTCTTGTACTATAAGTTTCCATGTTTCGTAGTTGTATGGTTCTCGCATAGTGTATGCCTTGTGTATGGTGTCATACTTAGCTAGCCAATCTGCAAGATTGTCAACTGTCCATGCTGTTCTTTTTTTCCAAACCATTCGGTTGTCCTTTCTATAATAAAATTTATCTTCACTACGTATCAGATAATTTTATTACTCTTCCTCGCTTGCCATGTCAAGCATCATGTTGATGCCTGTTACAAATTCTTTAAGGTCTTCGTTGCCTTCATTAAAGGCAAAGTCTGTAAATGAGTTACGAAACCCATTGTTAGACAATGTTATTGCCATTATTTCTGCTTGTAATTTAGGGTCATTGTCAGCTAATTTGTCCATTAAGACGTGCTGTATGCCTGCCATTACAGATATTTTGTTATAAATATCAGCAAGTTGTTCTTGTATATTCATTAGATTTCCTCCCATTTTGATAAACATACTTCAATGTGATAGCTGTAAAAGTCATACATTTTATGCCATGACTTCACGTGCAATCGACAGTGTAAGTTATTAATTTTTGTTATTAGTAGTCCTTTGTACCACCAATAGTTTTCGGTTAATTTTTTCATATTCATAAGTGGACGTGGAGGGAGTTGAACCCTCGTTGAGTGTGGCTTGGGAAACTCCCTAGCAACACACTCCTAAACCCATCACGCCCTTGTGATAGATAGCTTGTAACACACAAGGGAAAGTGGTATAGGTAAAATGTTAAACGAAACAAAACCCTTACACTTTTTAATGTGCAAACCTTATGTGCTACAAGCTACCTACATCTGTACTTATTCGCCCATTGGGTATTAAGTTTCAGTAAATAGCTTGTAACACACCTTCATAGTTTCTTCGCCTAAGCTACTACCCACTATTACTACTATGTGCTACAAGCTACCTACATACCATTACATATACAACAGGGGATTGTAACGCAATAGAACGTATCACGTTCTAGTAGGTAGCTAAATTTTAAAGCATATCAAGGTACTCTTGTACCTCGTCAGCATTTTCTTCAATTTGGCTGTATAAAATACTTTCAAATTGTTCCACACTTTCTTGTGGTAGCCCATAATAACTAAGAACTGCTTTAAGTTCTTTCATCATTGTATCCATCATGCTTTTTCCTTTCTTTGCTTTAGCAATCTGCAAGGCAGGTACAGGTTAGACTACACGTCAACGCATTCACATTTCTGTGAGCCGTTCGTAGTAGCGATGCAATTTCGTAAGAAGTCTTCGTGCAGGGACATCACACAGTGACAGGTGCAATTACAAACAGGGACATGTATGTTTGTATAGCATACAACAGTATGGTATCGATGTATTATCGTGAATTAACTTTATGAGTAATTCGGTACTTTAGAACAAACGTCTAACAAGTACAGGCCTTGCACATTGCTATACAGCAATACGCTTAGCTTGTTCGCATTGCACTGTGGTCGCACCACAAGTGAAACACATATAAGATATTAAAGTCTTGGACTTTACATTGGCAAACACGCCTACCTTAGACATGTGGTTGCCACATAAACAGTCAATCATTCGACCTCCTTATAAACTTATATAATATATCTTCACAAGTATCAGATATATTATATAAACCTAGCAACAGGTTTATTCTTCTTCAGCATTAGCTGAACGTTTGTTTCTAGCATCGATGTATTCGTAAGCTACGTTATATACATGATTGTATATAATTTCATACCAACAATTTTGTAAATAATCAACTACTGATTGTTCTTCTACTGAAGTATGGAAGAACATATCCCAATGTTCTGTACTCTCGTACGCCATGCTGATGATGTCTGAGTAATATATTGGTGTTTTGCTATCAGCAAATTCGTGTATACGGTCAGTAATCTCGTCATCCGTAGGTGTATCTACAAAATTGTTTTCAATTTCATAAATAAAATCTTCTTTCAATTCATCCATGAATTGATAATAATTAAATTTTTCGTCAGTCATTATTCTTCCTCTCTATCTTCATCACAAGAGTGAAAATCGTACTCTGCAACTTTAATAAATATTTCATTGATTAAACAAGTATCAAACTCAAAACCATAAACTCCCTCATCATCTCTATAAACTAAGAGTTCATCAAGTCGCTTTAGTTCCTCTTCTCTATGTGGATATCTGCTAATTAATTCAGCTACCATTTCATCGTGTTCCATTATTCTTCCTCCGTAACGTCATATATTGTGCCTTTAAATATTTCTTGTACTTTACTAAGTACATTTGGGTCATCTAGTGCTTTCTCATTAATGAGACTGCCGTCAGACCACATTTTTGTTAGTTCGTCCATTATTCCTCTTTCAGAGCTTGTGTTAATTTGTGAATTTGCCAATCAGCATCTCTTTTAATATTGTCTTCAATATTTCCTATAACCCACATGAGCAACTGTTGTTGCTGTTCGTTATCTAAATAATCCCCAATATCTTTTAATATTGGTTTAACTTGTTGTACAAGTTGTTCTGTTGTTTCATTCATAATTTACCTTTCTAACCTAACGGTTCGTGGCAGTTCTCACATTCATACTCGTTAAGGTATATAACGTTTCCTGCGTCTTTCAATACCCATTGGGGTATTTCTGTAAAACAATTCATACAGTCTAATTGACTGTTT
>Ga0209645_1001038_pt1 | contig 14115 bp, 15 predicted proteins | sample ETNvirenome_6_30_FD_184070 | JGI IMG/M metagenome (GOLD analysis project Ga0209645, IMG submission 184070) | Marine viral communities from the Pacific Ocean - ETNP_6_30 (SPAdes) (version 2) | ecosystem: Environmental > Aquatic > Marine > Oceanic | place: Pacific Ocean | collected 2013-06-19
AAAAGCGAAGATTTTCAAAGAAGATTACATGCCCTAAATGTTATTGATAGCGGATTTATTGCCAGAGGACAGCAAATGGCAAAAGATTGGACCGATCTTCGCAATCAATCAGTAGATATTATTCTTGGTAACGGATCTAAGGCTTTTCGCTTTGAAAACGATAAAGATTATGATAAGTTTAAAGACGCTACACTGGGGCAAGATGCCCTTACAGCAATTAGACTGCTAGAAGCTGGCTCTAAATTTGTCTCGTTGAGCTACGGGGGCTGGGACATGCATACTAACATTGGAACCAGTTTACAGACTAGACAAGTGGAACTAGACCATTATTTAGCAAAAATTATGGACACACTGGAAGCTAGAGGTATGTACGAGCGAGTTATGCTTGTGGTTACTTCTGAGTTTGGGCGTACACCAAAAGTAAACGCAAATCAAGGTAGAGATCATTTTGGTAAATTATCACCGCTAATGATTAGCTGTGGTAGCTACGAGATGGGAAGAACAATAGGTACTTCTAGCCCAAATGCTGACGATTTTGACCAAGGAAGATGTACACCAGAAGATTTAGCTTGGACTATTTATGATCATTTAAATATGCCAAGAAACGCAAGATATACTGCGACCGATGGTCGCCCACATAATTTAGTTAAAGACGATTCTAAAAATATTTTAACGGAGATTGTATAATGCCGATTCCATCCAAAAAAGACGGTGAAGATAAAAATGCGTTTATGAGTCGCTGTATGGGTGACTCAACCATGAAAAAAGAGTATTCAGATCACGACCAAAGAACTGCTATTTGCATGAGCAAAGCAACCGAAGGTCTTGACTATCTTGAAGCTAGTGATTTCACTCATTACTACAGCGCTTTTGGTTTTACAGAAGAAATTACAGAAGATAACTTCCATGTTCCAGCAGAAGCAGACTATGAAGACTGGGACGATGGTGAAGTTTTAGAATGGGACTGGGCGGCAGATCGTCCGGGACTCTGGGAAAACATCCGCAGAAAGAAAATGCGTGAAGGTAAAAACTATAAGCCTGCTAAAACAGAAAAAGAAGGCAGACCCACCCAAGAACAATTAAAAAGAGCGCAATCTGCTACAGATGTGTTTGACAATCCGGGAGAAGCCGCAAAAAGAGCAAAAGAACTTGGTCTTACAGGTGTCCATAAGCATGGTGACAAACAGTTCATGCCGGGGAAAACACATGAAGAATATATGGCAGCAGTAAAGAAAAGTAAAGCAGAAGAAGTAGCGTCATACGCAGATCATGCTGAAGCAGATGAGCCGGGACCAAAAGATCCTCGTAGAACGCCTGCCCCAAAGAAAGACCAAAAGAAAGGTTCTAAAAAGAATAAGCCAGATAGCGCAAAAGACGGTAAAGGTAAAATTACTTTTAGTAAAGAAGTTACTGCTCAACTACAAGCAAAAGTTAAAGAGCATAATGCTAAAGGTAAAGGTTCTAAGGCTACACTAGGTATGCTTAAAGCTGTATATCGTCGTGGCGCTGGAGCGTTTTCAACTAGCCACGCACCAAAGATGAGTCGTCATGGCTGGGCTATCGCCAGAGTAAATGCTTTCTTAAAGTTACTTAGAACAGGTAGGCCGTCTAATCCTAAGTACACTACAGATAACGACCTACTACCAAAGGGTCATCCAAGAAAATCTAAAGCAGAGTACGCTGAATCTGCGGAATATCAAGGTCGCAAAGTAAAACTTGGTAAACCATTTAGAACTCCGGGTGGACCAAAGAAGAGTGCTGTTTATGTTAAGAATGAAAAAGGTAAAGTAGTTATCGTTCGTTTTGGTGATCCAAACATGAAGATCAAGAAAAGTGATCCGGGTCGTCGCAAAAACTTTAGAGCAAGGCATAATTGCGATAATCCGGGGCCAAGATGGAAAGCTCGCTATTGGTCATGCAAGGCTTGGTAATGTCATGATACACGATGTAACTCCAACAAAACTATATAAAGTTAATGATAAGTATAATCTTATTATTATTGAAGATAGAGACGGAGAGTTACACAATTTAATTTTCTCTAATAGAGAAGTATTGAAAGGCAAATTTAGAGGGGCGATAGGTAAAAGTAAAGCACCGAAGTATAAATTAAAATTATATTGCGGTGTTGAAAATATTGTGAGGTGCGCTATCGTCTCTCTTGCGGTGGGGATTTTAATAGGATATTTTTTTGGTAATCTATAATTAGATTGAAAAATCCCGCCACCCAGAATATAATATATTGAACTTAAATTGATGGGAGAATATTGAATGACTTGGTTTCCACTGTGTAATTACACGCACTACTCACTTCTTCGCGGCTTTTCTAAGCCAAGCGAACTTGTAGCGGAATGTAAAAACCGTGGCTATGTGGCTTGCGGAATTGCTGATTACAAATCTATTTCTGGCGCTGTTTCTTTCTACTCAGCGTGTAAGAAAAACGACATCATGCCTATCATTGGTTGTAGCTTTGATGGGTTTAGTTTATTTGCAAAGAATAAAAATGGGTGGTATGAACTTATTGAGCTTGTGTCATCTATCAAAGACGACGAAGTAGATAACGCTCTATTAACTAGGGCCACTAAAAGTAAAAATCTATTCAAGGTAACACCCGACAAAGACTTCCCAGAGTCCTACTATGTAAGTAAAGAGGACGCTGAACTTCACAGAATCCTTCTGTGTTCTAATTTAAAATGCACAATGGCAAAAGCCAAAGATAAGGTTAAGGATACACCTCTAGAAAAGTTCTTTGAGAAAGATAACTTTTACCTTAAAGATGTTTCTGCAAAAAATACATATTTTGATGACATATTAGAAGAGTGTGAAGAGTATAACATTCTTAACAATCCAATGTTGCCTTCGTTCCCTTGTCCAAATGGGCAGTCGGAAGAAGATTATTTGCGCACGTTGGCTAGAAAAGGCTGGACTAAAAAGCTGGGAAAGAAATTTAAAAAGGGTAGTAAAGAATGGGACATTTATGGTGACAGGTTTAAGAAGGAATTTGAGGTTATCAAGGAAGCAAACCTGTTTGGTTATTTTCTAATTGTTAGCGATATTATCAGGCACGTAGAAAGTAAGGGTTGGATGGCTGGACCGGGACGTGGTTCCGCAGCTGGCTGTTTAATTTCCTATCTCATTGGTATTACACAGGTTGACCCCGTAGAGTTTGACTTGATTTTTGAAAGGTTTTATAACTCTGGTAGAAATACTGATGGTAATGTTTCTTTACCTGATATTGACATGGATGTTCCCGCCGGTAAACGAGATGATGTTATTGATTATCTTCGTGAAACCTACGGAGCAGAACGGGTCAGTCAGATGCTCACGTTTGGTAGACTACAGGGACGAAGCGCAATTAAAGAAGTTCTTCGTACTTATCAGGCTTGTGGCTTTTCGGAAATGAATGAAATTACGAAAGCAATCCCAGATGAAGCTGCTATCTCTGACCAACTTTCACAAATGGACGATGATGAGCGATCTATTATTAGGTGGGCGCTGATAAACAACCCAGAGGACTTGAGGGGTTATTGTTTTGTTAACGATGATGGCGAACTAGAAGGCGATTATGCTGACATGTTTGACAAAGCGATCAAAATTGAGGGTACTTTTAAAACTCAAGGTAAACACGCTGCGGGTGTTGTCATATCAGCAGAGCCACTTCATAAGGTTTGCCCTATGGCTACGCAGAAAAACGCAGATGAAAAAATCGCTGGACTAGAAATGTCAGATTTAGAATCGCTTGGTCATGTCAAATTTGATGTGCTGGGACTGTCTACTCTTGACAAGGTTATGAAAATAAAGGAAATTTTAAATGAATAGAGACCTAATTGTATTTGACTTTGAAACGGGAGGTAGAAATCCACATACTTGCCAAGCCACTCAATTGGCGGCGTTGGCTTTGGATGGTAGAAACTTTAAGCTCAAAGGTACTTTTAACAGTGAAATATGGGCTGAGACGGATGAGGAGAAAGCTATCGCTGCTGGGCTTGGCCCCATTGAAGATGGCGCCCTCAAAGTTACTGGCAAAACAATAGAGCAAATATCTAAAGCGCCAAAACCAAAAGCTGTATGGTCAAAGTTTTGCAACTTTGTAAATAAATACAATTGGAAAGGCACTCCATTCTTTGCTCCTGTTCCAGCAGGATATAATATAATTGGTTACGATATGATCTTGGTAAATAGATTTTGTAAAGAGTATGGACCTTGGGACGAATCTAGGCAGTGTCAAAAGCTGTTTAGTCAAGTGTACAAAATCGACATGATGGATAACTATTGGATGTGGACAGAGGGAGACCCAAGTATTAAAACTCGTAGTATGGATAGTATTCGTGAGCGCATGGGTATGTCTTCAGAAAATGCTCACGACGCACTACAGGATGTTAAAGATACAGCAAATTTGATGATTAAATTTATGAAGACCCACAGGGCGGTCTACAGAAACTTGAAACTTGAAAAGGCGTTCGCAAATGGAAACACTTACATATAAAACCTGTAAAACCTGTAAGGAAACTAAACCTGAGTCTGAATTTGTAAAAGCTGACGGTAAACACAGAGCTACTAGAAATAGATGCAAAAAGTGTCACAAACAGCAATCAGATATCAGAAAGAAGTTAAGAATTGAAAATCCACCTCCTCCTCCGGGTGTTTGTAGGATCTGCAACTCGGAAACAGATAGATGGGTTTTAGACCATTGCCATGCCAGTTTTAAATTCAGGGGTTATATTTGTACGTCTTGTAATTCTGGAATAGGACTACTTCACGACGATCCAGATATTTTACAAAGAGCTATGGAGTATTTGAGAGAAAATAATGATTGATTATAATGATGAAAAAGCTTGGGATTTATTTGAGGAAGGTAGAACCAAAGGAATCTTTCAGCTAGAGAGTAACCTTGGCCGCTCTTGGTCAAAGAAAGTCAAACCTAAAAACTTGGAAGATCTTGCTGCACTGATTAGTATTTTGCGTCCGGGATGCCTAAAGGCTATCACTGACGGTAAATCTATGAGTCAGCACTATGTTGACAGAAAGCACAAAGTGGAAGAAGTCACATACCTACATGACTCTCTTAAAGAAATTCTAGAACCCACTTACGGCGTTTTGATTTATCAAGAACAGTGTATGCGCATCGCTCAAAAGATTGCGGGATTTAATCTGCAAGAAGCAGATGTGCTTCGCAAAGCTATTGGCAAGAAAAAAGCAGACCTTATGGCAAAAGTCCGCAAAGACTTTATTGAGGGTTGTAAGAGGCTAAAGACTGTTGACGAAGCGACTGCTGACGAAATCTTTGGTTGGATTGAAAAGTCCGCTAGATATTCGTTTAACAAAAGCCACGCTGTTGCTTATGCCATGAACTCATACTTGAGCGCTTGGTATAAAGCAAATCATACTAAAGAGTTCTTTCTGTCGTACTTAATATACGCTAATGAAAAGCAAGATCCACATCAAGAGGTGTACGAACTTGTTTCGGAAGCAAAACTTTTTGATCTTGAGGTAAAAATTCCAAAGCTGTCAGAGTGGTCAGAAGAATTTTTCATTACCGATAAAGGTATATACTTTGGAGTTAAGAACGTAAAGTCACTAACTGGTGTCAATGGGGATAAAGTTATTGATGCTATTCAGAAAGTGTCGGAAGATATAAATAAGTCCCCACATAACTTTACTTGGATGGACATACTTATACATCTATCAACCAAAATAAACTCTACTGGCTTCAAAGCGCTATGCTCAATTGGGTTTTTCTCAACAAAGAAAACCGCAATCAGTAGAAACAAGGCTTTGTACGAGTACTTGATATTCAAGAACTTAACAAAAGCTGAACTAAAATGGGTTACAGAAAAGTACAAGTCTAAGAAATGGAAGACATTGACTGACTGTTTTATTGATCTAGCGCCAACCAAGAAAGAAGGTGGCGGAACAAGCAAGGCATCGCGCAGTCAAGATATTACCAATGAAATTACTTTTCTAGAAAACCCACCGTATGAACTTACAGATGATCCGTCGTGGGTAGTTGAACAAGAGATAAAGTTTTTGGGATGCCCAATTTCTATCTCTAGAATTGAGTCTTCGGACACATCTTCTGCTAACACTAGCTGTAAGGAATTGCTAGATGGGAAAAAGGGGGAGAGTCTTTGTGTAGCCGCTACTGTAAATAGGGTGGCAGATCACAAGTGTAAAAACGGTAAGATGATGAGCTTTTTAACTATTGAAGATGAAACCTGCTCGTTGGATAGTGTTGTTGTATTTCCCGAAACAAGAGAGAAATACCAGTACGTACTGTTTGAGAATAATAATTTATTGTTTTGTGGTAAGACTGATAAAAATAATTCATTTATTATTGATAAAATACATGAAATATAAGTCTGATCAAGGTATAACAGGTAATACATTTTATATTTTTGGAGGAATTGATGAATAATTGTACATTTACTGGCTATCTTTTACACGATCCGCAAGTAGACGGTGATACTGACGGTGCAGCTTGCTGTACCGTAAAAATGGTGACTTGTGAATATCGTAAAAATAAACGTGGTGAAAAGAAAAAAGTTCCCACTACAGTCACGTTACAAGCTTGGGCTAGTGGCGCTGAAACTATTGCAAAACTAGCTAAGAAAGGAACTAAAATGACTGTATATGCCTCTGCTAGGAACGGCGTAATGAAAACAGATGCCACTGACGACGTTGTGTTTAGAATTAACGAATTTGACTTGGGTTGTTTAGACAAGGAATAAAATGAGAAAGAAAAGAATATTATTTTGCTCTGAGGCAACCTTCCTTAATACCGGGTATGCCACTTATACTAGAGAGATTTTAAATTATTTACACTCTACTGGTAAGTATGAACTAGCAGAGATGGCAGCGTATGGAGAAAGGAATGACCCCAGAGCAGATGGTATTCCTTGGAAATACTATGGAGTGGTGCCAAACCAAAAGAATGAACCGAAAGCTTCTGAGCAAGAGCTACAAGCTTACAATGCGACTCCATCAGCCCAGTTTGGGGAATGGATTTTTGAGCATGTTTGCTTGGACTTCATGCCAGATGTAGTATGTGATATCCGTGACTTCTGGATGCTTGACTTCGCAGAACGATCTCCATTTAGACCTTACTTTAAATGGGCCGTAATGCCAACGGTTGATGCTAGACCGCAAGCACGTCAATGGGTGGCAACGTATGCTAGCGCGGATGCCTGTTTCACATACTCGGATTGGGCGGGAGGGATCTTAAAAGATCAATCAGGCGATAAAATTAATTATTTAGGAAGCGCCCCTCCGTCTGCCCATCCTGCATACAAGCCTGTAGAGGACAAGAGAAAGCACAAGCAATTTATGGGTCTTGATCCAGACTGTAAAATTATTGGTACGGTCATGAGAAATCAAAGGCGCAAGTTATACCCAGACTTGTTTGAGGCATTTAAAAAGTTTCTTGATAAAGCTGAAGATAAAAACTATTATCTATATTGCCATACATCATACCCAGATTTGGGTTGGGATATACCTGAGTTGTTGAATGAACATGGGATTGGATCTAAAGTTTTATTTACTTATATTTGTCCAGAGACTAAAAAACCATTTGTGTCTGTATTTAAGGGAGCTATGGCTCAATCGCCTTATACTGGCAGATTTGGCGCTACTTTGTCCAATGTAAAAAATGGACTAACCTATGAAGAACTTTCTAACGTGGTAAACTGTTTTGACCTATTTACGCAGTACGCAAACTGCGAAGGTTTTGGTTTGCCACAAGTAGAAGCTGCCGCCTGCGGAGTGCCTGTGTGCGGAACGGACTATTCGGCTATGGAAAGCGTGTTAAGAAAGCTGGAAGGCTACCCAATTAAGCCCAAGGCTCTATACAAGGAATTAGAAACCGGATGTTTACGTGCTGTACCAGATAACGATGCGGCGGCAGAGTTTTTCTTAGACTTCTTTGAGAATAAAACAGAAGAAGAAAGAATGGCGATTGGTGAAAATACTAGAAAGATGTTTGATAAGTATTACCAGTGGAATTTAAGTGGCGCTCAGTGGGAGATGTACTTTGACAGTTTTGAGGCACTACCTCTTGAACAAACTTGGGCTTCACAGCCGAGAATTCAACAGTCGTCTCCAAAGCTAGACCTGTCACAAACTGGTCCTGTTTCAAACACTCAGCTAGCAAAACATTTAATTACAGATGTTTTAAGAGAGCCAGAAAAGCTAAATACATTCTTTGAGTCTCGCTTAACAAGAGACTTAACGTACAAGCAGGCAACTGCCTCTACAGGCGGTATGTATTTTAACGAATCTTCTGCTGCTTTTGACGGAATGAATCGTAGACAACCGTTTGATTACGACATAGCTTACGACCAAATGGCTGGACTATGCAATCGGAGAAATCAGTGGGAGAAGAAAAGAGTTGAAATGATAAATCAAAGGCAAGAAGCAAATGTTTAATGGGCAGATAAAACAAGATGTCTTTGTGAATAAAATTTTACAGAAGAATCAAGGCTTCTTTTTAGATATAGGCGCTGGCACTGGTGGTCTTACAGGATACCCAGTAGAATTCTACAGCAATACTTATTTTTTTGAGAGATATAGAGGTTGGCAAGGTATTGCTATTGACTATGATGATAACTGGTATAACTACGTTAAAAACAAAAGAACTTGTAAAGTTAGTTGTGTAGACTTACTTAAAGTAAACATAAATGAACATTTAAGTTCTTTAAGCTGTCCAGACGCTATAGATTACATTTCCTTAGATGTTGATGACGCTCAATTCAAAGTATTTAACGAGCTTGACTGGGATAAATATAGATTTAAAGTTTTAACTTTAGAGCATAATTTATTTCAATCGCAAGATATAAAACTCCAAGATCATGACCGAGAACACAAAGAAAAGATAAAAAAAGAGTATGACCACTATAGAGAAGTATTAAGAAGTCAAGGCTACGAAATTCTTTATGAAGATGTTATGCTAGATGGTTATGGTCCAGTAGAAGACTGGTGGGTTGACAAGGAGATATATAAAAAATATAAATCTTACAAAACAAAAAATATAAACTGTAAAGAGGTTGATAATGCGAATTTTATATTTAGGACACTATAAAGAGTTTGGTGGTTGGTCGCAAGCCGCCACAGACAACATACTTGCGCTTGATAGTGTTGGTGTAGACGTTGTTTGTAGGAATGTCACTCTAACAAAAGACAAAGATGACGTTAATCCTAGAATATTACAACTAGAGCAGAAAGATTCTAAAGATTGCGATATTTGCATACAGCATGTTTTGCCTCATCATTATGTTAAGTCCGACATGTTTAAGAAAACAATTGCGTTCATGGAAACTGAGACGCTAAATATCGACCATCTCAACTGGTTCTACATGATAGACTTGATGGATGAAGTCTGGGTGGCAAATGATACATCTAAACAGGCGCTAGAATCTCACGATGTAACACCTCCAGTAAAAGTAGTACATCATACTTGTGATATATCAAAATATAAAAAGAGATATCCAGAATTATCTATCCCGCAGTCAGAAAACACATTTAAGTTTTACTATATTGGTGACTTTAATGATAGAAAGAATTTAGAGTCTATTGTTACGTGTTTCCACTCAGAGTTTGAAGAAGATGAAAACGTTTCTCTTACACTCAAATTTAATAAGTTTGGAGTAAGCCCACAAGCGCTACACGAAAAAGTCGTAGATTACCTACTTGAAATCAAGAAAAAGCTTAGGATTAGAAAAAACTACAAACAAGAAGTAGTCATTACAGATAAAATTCCTGAAGATAGCCTATTGGCACTACATCAGTACTGCGACTGTTTTGTTTGCCCGTCTCATGGCGAGGCATGGAGCATACCAACACTAGAAGCTATGGCTTTTGGTAACACTCCTATAGCAAGTAACTTTGGCGGTCCTTGTGAGTTTATCGACAAGGGTAACTGGCGTACAGGAACATTAATTAACGGTGTTTACTCTTGCTGTAAATCTAATGACGCTGCTTTCCCGGATTTGTTTAGCTCTAAAGAATACTGGTTTCAACCGTGTGAAAAGCAAATTAGAGAACAAATGAGAAAATATTATGAGTCGTGGCAGAAAGACCCAATAGGGTATGGTCAGAGAAATAGAGTGGCTGGACTAAAACAGGCAGAAAAGTTCTCATATCAAAACATAGGAAAAATTTTAAAGGAGAATTTAGATGTCGTATAATTCACAAGCGATCATCAAGCAGGCAATAAAGCCAAAAAATAAAGAGAAGTTAGATATTCTATGCTTTGACACTCATGAGCGCTGTCAATCACAAATGGCAAAGACGGGCCATAACTTCTACAGTTTTAGGTATAAAGATTGTAAGGTTTGGAATACAGCTTTCGCTGACATACCAGAAAATTACCATCCTATAGAAAATCTATACTCAGAAATAGATTATGATTTTATATTGTCTCAAAGTAAATTTGGTCAACTACAAATCTCAAGACAGATACAAGCTCAGTTAGGTTTGCCAATTATCCACCTTGAGCATACTGTACCAACCTCAAACTATACTCCAGAACAATTAGAAATGTTTAAAAGTATTTGGGGTGACTATAATATATTTATCAGCGAGTTTGCTAGGGACTCTTGGGGGTTTGACGAAACAAACTCCGAGATTGTAGTCAACTCTATTGATCACGATTTTTTCCAGCCATCAGAGATTGAGTCAGATGAAACTGTATTTACAGTACAAAATGACTTTATCAACAGAGATTATTGCTTGAATTTTCAGGGTTGGCAACGTATAATTAATGGGTTTAACGCAAAAGTCTTAGGCGACACGCCGGGTCTATCCAAGGCGGCAGACTCGTTGGAACACCTTAGAGATGAATACAACAAGTGCGCTGTCTATGTAAACACCACGACAGAAAGCCAAATGCCAACAGCTATTTTGGAGGCTATGTCATGCGGCAAACCCGTTGTAAGCACAGCTACATGTTCTATACCAAGCTTCATTAGTCACGGAGTCAATGGCTTTTTGACAAACGATGAAGAAGAATTTAAAGGATACATACAGCAGTTGTTGGATGATAAAGACCTCAGAGTTAAAATGGGGCAAGCTGCAAGAGAAACTATTTTAGATACGTTTTCGCAGCAAAAATACGTAGACAACTGGAACAATATTTTTAGAAAAGTATACGAGGATTTAAAATGAAAATAGATATAGTAGGAAACCCAGACGAAGCAATCTCTGGATACAAACCTGTCGTTGTAAACGCAGACGGATTTGTTGACCTGTTTGACATTTCTGACTCAGAGTGTGTAGAAATTAGAGCAAATGGTGTTATAGACAAATTCAAAGCCAGTCAATTTGAAACTAGCTTGGTCTCACTGCTAAAGAAAGTTAGACTAGGAGGGAAAGTTAGTTTGAGTGGGCTAGATTGTAACGTTTTGTCCAGACAAGTTATCTCTGGTCAACTAGACGAAAGGTCGTTTAGCACAATCGTAGAAAATAGCAACTCAATTTCGTCACTAAGAACTGTGGCGCAAATACTCCAAAGCCAAGGTTTAAAAATTCAAACACAAAACCTTTCTGGGTATACCTATCAAATAGTAGCTGTGAGGGGCTAGTATGCATAATTGCGAAGGATGTTGCTTTGCGCAGCTAGAAGACGGAAAGCAAGTTGCGTGTTTGGCAGATAAGCATAAATATCTTACCTCTAATGAAAGTTCAGAAAATAATTTTTTTGAATTAAGTAGGATATGTCTCTATAAAAGAGTAGAGAGTTGGGAATCTGATAAAACTACTGAAGAGAAACTAAAAGTAGCTAAACAGCAGCTTACTCCTAATATTGGTATCTGTATAGACGACGATAGCGACGACCCAAACGATCTAGAGTCGATTGTCAACAAGGTAATCAATTTAGACTATCCTACAAATAGAATAAAGGTTGTTATATACTCACACTTTAATAAAGCTGGCGCAAGAATACCCGGACTCTTAACAAAGATGAGGTCTGCCGGTATCAACTGTTGGTCAGTTTTTATTGTACAGAACAATACTGCTGAAAATGAAACGTCTGTATTCACAAAACTTGCAGAAGCTACATTTTTAGCAAGACTCTCCAGTAAAACCAAAACGGATTTGCAAAAGTCTGTGGAAGTAATCAATGCTAAAACTAATAATGAGTTAGCTCCAGTTCTTGTATTTAAAAATGAAGATGGGATTTTTATAAATAAGACCTATGTTTCTAGGTTTTACTTAGAGTATTTAGACTATAATAAAATGCAGGAAGCTATTTTAAATAAAGTTGTTAACACAGAATATTTATACAATATAATATGAGAAATGTAACAGAATTTATAACAAGCCCTAAAGAAGCCAAGGCTAAATTTGATTTTACGAAAGAGTATACTGTAGTTTTGTTTACAGAAAGTCATGGGTATAGAATGAAAAACTATGGCGCTGTACAGTTAACAAAATTCAACGGCGCATTTCTAATAGATCATCAAATAAAAGCCTTAAAGTCAAGATTTAAAAATCTCAAGATAGTACTGTCTTGTGGCTTTGAGTCTAGTAGAATATGGAAGCATTTAAAAGAAAAGTATAGCAAATTAGACATACAACTTATAGAAAACCAACTCTATAGAACAACAAACTCATGTGAAAGCATAAGACTTGCTCTAATGAATACGGATTCTAAAAATGTATTTATATGTTCATCGTCTATCTTTTTTGAAAAAAAGCACCTTGATCAGTTAAGTTTTAGTGATACTTCTATATTTTGTCAAAACATACCCAACAATAAGACTGACGTAAAAGTTTACAAGAATAGTAATAGTTGCTCTAAGTTAGACTTTGGTGTTGGTGATTTATGTTGGACTGAAATGCTATACTTAGATGGCGAAAAAAGCGTAAATGATTTTTACTCTATTATTGACTGTGAAGAATATAAAAGTAAATTCTTATTTGAGGCGATAAATAAATTTGCTTCAAGATCTAGAGTAAGTGTATATGAAAATAAACATAAAGAAATTATAAAGCTAGACTCGGCAATGAAACTAAAGGAACTAATTTAATGAAAATGTTGATACAAAACTATTCCTCTCACTACACTACAGAGCCGTTTTATTTGGTGGAGTGTTTTAAAAGGGTTGGAGTAGACGCACATCTTTGGGCAGATTCAAACGTGTCTGCTTTTGATATATTTGACACGGTTGCGCCAGATATATTTATTGGACACTTTGCGTACTTAACAGAAGATGTCGTTAAATACCTATCGCAAAACCCAAATATCAAGCCCGTCATCAATGTGACAGGCACAAATGTACAGCAACTCAAGGGTATTACAGATACGTTTATGTCAATGGGTTTAGAAAACCCAACTTTGTTTACTAATAATTTTGTACACTCTCATGGAGAGTCTGTTCATACAATCTTGCCAGCATTTGATGTGTTTATCCAAAGAAGTCAACCGCAGTTCAACATACCATTGGCCGTGGTGACAAACAATAGAAATGAAGCAGTAGAAGATTTTGTTAAAGACAAAGAAGTTTATCACATCGTTTCTTACGGCGCAAATGAAGAGTGGGCAGACTACGTTACAGATATTAGAAACTTCTGGGGTGTGTCATCTTGTTATGATGAAGTCACCTTAATTGACGACGGTATGATATCAACGTCTCAGTTCTTTTTTCAAGCTACGATGCTGTGTAACAAACTTAACGTTACCAGTCAGACAGAAGAGCAAAGAGAAGCATTTCAAGAAATATTATCGTCACTATTTACATCAGAAGAAACATCTGAAGATGTAGGCACTGTAGTTAGAAATCAAATTATAAAAAATCATACCTGTTTTAACAGAGCTTCTGAATTGGCAGGTATACTTGGACTTAAAGAACAATCAGAAAAACTTCTGGAGTTTGTTAAATGAAGTTTACGTTATGTATAACCTGCTGGTCGCAAGACGTTCACTTGTTAAATAAAACTCTTTCATGTTTTAGGGTTCAAGAAAGTCAGCCAGATGAAGTAATTATTGTCGGAAATGACCTGAGAGAAATCAAAGTTGACAATGACGCAATAAGAACATTCGCAGAGCCAACTCGTCAATCGCCCTCGTTTAATAGAAACAAAGGCGCACAGATGGCATCTGGCGATGTAATTATTTATCATGAT
>Ga0209645_1001039_pt1 | contig 14109 bp, 17 predicted proteins | sample ETNvirenome_6_30_FD_184070 | JGI IMG/M metagenome (GOLD analysis project Ga0209645, IMG submission 184070) | Marine viral communities from the Pacific Ocean - ETNP_6_30 (SPAdes) (version 2) | ecosystem: Environmental > Aquatic > Marine > Oceanic | place: Pacific Ocean | collected 2013-06-19
TTCTCGCAAAATAGAAACTCTCAAATCTCAAAAAGACATCACCTTAGAAAAATTCGGTTTGGTGTTCCCGTGTGCCAAATGTGGTAAAGACATCAAGGCATTCAATCGTTATTCGTTAATTCAACACCAAAGAAAATGCGAGGGAAAAAAATGAATAAATACCGAGGTTTTATCAATTGGATAACCCGGCCTGTAATGCTGTGGTCTTTTTCTATGGGTTCTGATGATTTTTCCGAAAGATTCTTTGAAGCACACAATCTGGGTCATGCCAAAGATTTGGTGATGAATGAGTTTATCAAGCGTGACTTGGTAAAGGAAAACCTTTATTGGCAAAATATGGAGGGGATGCGGGATGCAGGTCTAAATTATTGGGAGTTAGTAGATGATGCGGGCGAAACTCATGGTATCCTCAAATCCATAAATGATAGAATAGCGAGTGTAGAAAAAGTAATTGATGATGGCATCAAAGACCTGCAAGAAAGGGAAGAGGCTCGTAAAAAGAGAGATGAGATGTTCAGGAAAATGTTGGAGAAAGAATGGGTGAGGAATCCTCGTGACCCAGAAGATTACTATGGTTATTCACCCCGACCCAGATATGAACCATTTGAAGAATAGGCTTGCTATGTGTTAAATAGGTGATGCAACGCTTAATAATCATGGCGTGGTCGCACGATGAATACATTGAGAGGCTCAAGGCTGATGCCGACCTTGCCTATGAAATTGCGGGTCAGGCTCGTGCCAAGGGATTTGACCCTAAAATAGAAGTGGAAATTCCTCAAGCATTTGACCTTGCCGATAGATGCCAAAAATTGTTGGATTTTTTACACGCTCGTAAAACCGCAGAACAGATTCGTGAACTCACGCAACACCATGACGGCAATCGTGAAATGGTAGCCTTAGATATTGCTAAAATCGTGACCGCAGAATCGTGGTTGTATGGTGTAAAACAAAAATGTGAGGCTTGTGGTGGAGAAAAAGTAGTGCAGAAGGGTCGTAGGAAGGTTTCCTGTGAAGCCTGTGAAGGCACAGGAATGATACTGGAATACTCCGAAGATATTAATACGCCTTGGCAAGAAACTCTGGAGAGATTTTCGGAGGCAGAAAAATCTTTGAGTGATGAAACCTTGGTGTCATTGTGTATTTATCATGGCGTGTGTGCAGGATTGGCTATTCTCACGGAAGGAATTTTGGTTGCACCACTGGAAGGTGTGGTTTCCTGTCGTTTGATTACCAACGAAAACCGTAGTAAATCTTTGGCTATCAACTTTGCTGGACCTATCCGAAGTGCTGGTGGAACAGGACAAGCCCTATCGGTCTTGATTGGAGATATTATCAGGCGTGAATTCAATCTGCAACCTCCGCAAATTACCTTTGAAGAAGCGGAACGATACAAAGAAGAAGTAAGCAAATATGCTCGTGGTCTACAATACCGACCGAGCAATCCACAACTGGAAGTTATTGCTTATAATTGTCCTGTGTATATTGATGGTGAAGGCGTGGGCAACGAAGTATCGGGTCAGCGTGATTTACCCAGAGTGCCAACGAACAAAGTTCGGGAAGGAATGCTGTTGGTTATGTGTGAGGGATTGGTGTTGAAAGCACCTAAGATTTTGAAATACACTGAAGCCCTTGGTTTTGAAGAGTGGGATTGGCTCAAACAATTCACTGGAAGCAAAGGAAATGAAAAGGCTAAGAAAGCCAGCATTGAACCAAACTACAAGTATTTGGGTGATGTGTTAGCAGGTAGACCCATTTTCGGACAACCCATGAGCATAGGTGGTTTCCGACTAAGATATGGTCGTAGTAGATTAGCAGGATTAGCCACTACCGCTATTCACCCTGCTTCTATGAGAGCCGTAGGGAGTTTCCTAATTGTGGGGACTCAAATGAAATACGAGCGTCCCGGCAAAGCCACAGTGGTGACTCCTTGCGACAGCATTGAAGGTCCTTATGTGCAATTTGATGATGGTTCGGCCCGAAGAATTCAATCTTTGGAAGATTTAGAAGATGCTATCCCTACTGAAGAAGAATGGAATGTATCCAAAGTCTGGGACCTCGGAGAACTTTTAGTTCCTGTGGGTGAATTTTTGGAAAACAACCATCCGTTAGCACCCAGCCCTTATGTTTCTGAATGGCACGAATTAGTTTTAGGTAAAGAAGAACTTACTTATCCAGAGAACTTTGCAACAGCCTTAGAACAATCCCAAAAATTTGGGGTGCCAATGGCTCCAGAATATGTGGCACATTTTAGTGACATCACATCTATAGATTTACAAGAACTTTTATCTGGAATTAAAGTAGATGATTCCGGGGCGCAAGTGGAGCCAGAATTTTTGGACACCATCTATCGGCTCAATATTGATGTAGATGCGAACCGATACCTATCTGGTGCTAAATCGGCTCTATTATTGAATCTGGTAGAAAGAAAATCCCAATTGAATTTTGATTCGGATGATTCGGCTAATTCTTTGGAGGTTATCCGAAACTTTTACAATTTCCCAATTGAAAATCCAATTTCTATTCGTATTGGCGGTCGTATGGGCAAACCTGAAGGAAGCAAACTCCGAGAAATGAAACCTCCGATTCATTGCAACTTCCCTGTGGGCTTCAATGTGGGTAGCCTCCGACTACTTCGCACTGCCGCAGACCAAGAAGAAGATGTGGAATTAGGTTGGAGAATGTGTGATGTGTGCGATACCGAAACTATTTGGGGCGTGTGTTGTGGGGCAGAAACTCGCTTCGTAGGTGTGAAATGGGATAATGTAGACATCAAGGATTTATACGAGTCGGCTTTGGAACAAGCGCAACAAAGTGATGGTAAAATCAAGGGTGTTAAGGGTGTAACCAGCAGTGAGAAAATGCCTGAGCGACCCCTGAAAGGTATTTTACGATTCAAGCATGGAATCTCTACCTTCCGTGATGGAACTATCCGATTTGATATGGTAGATATTACCATGACGCATTTCCGACCCCGAGAAATTGGTATGAGTTTAGAACAAGCCCGAGAATTAGGCTATGATTGCAACAGTGTGGACGATATTTGCGAACTGCGTCCGCAGGATGTGGTCTTGCCTGTGAACTGTAGTGAGAAAATCTTAGCCACGGCAAATTATATGGATGAACTCTTGGAGAAAATGTATGAATTAGATGCTTACTATAATTGTGAAACCGTCAATGATTTAATCGGACACTATGTTATGGGTATTGCTCCACACACTTCGGGTGCTATTTTAGCCCGAATTATTGGGTTTGCTGACATTAAGGGCCACTATGGACATCATTACTTCCACGCTGCTAAACGGCGTAATTGTGATGGTGATATTGATGCAGTATTATTGTTAATGGATGGACTGATTAATTTTAGCAAGAAATTTTTGCCGGGTCATCGTGGCGGGCAAATGGATGCTCCTTTGATTCTCACCACCAAGATTGTGCCATCAGAGATTGATAAAGAAGCCTTGAATGTAGAAATTGTAGACCATTATCCACTGGAATTCTATGAACTCACTCGTGGTATCATTGATGAGGACGGAGATTTGGTTCCACCTCCTGCTAAAGCAGCCATAGAAGCAGGGGTGACCATCGTGGAGTCGGTTTTAGGAACAGACCAGCAATATGTGGGTCAAAACTTTACTCATGATACCCGAGATTGTAGTGAAGGTCCAGCCAACAACCCTTACAACACTTTGGATTCTATGCGACAGAAAACCATGGCTCAATTCGCTTTGGGAGATTGTTTAGAATCAGTAGATAATGTAGACCAATCTTCTCGCTTGATTAACCGACACTTGATTCGGGATATGAGAGGTAATCTCCGAGCCTACGGGCAACAAAAGGTTCGTTGTCCTAAATGTGGGGCAAAGTATCGCCGTCCACCGATTTCGGGTCAGTGCATGACTATTCTGGACACCAAAGAAAACCCATTTTCAGGGGAAATGGAAGACATTATGTGTGATGGAAGGATTATTCTCACCGTGACTCATGGTGCGGTGGCTAAGTATGATAAATTAATGGCTGAATTGGTAGACCGCTACGGAGCAGATGGTTATACTGCGGGGCTATATCAACAAGTATCTAAGTGGGTGAAAGAAACCTTTGAAGACAAGAAGATTAAATCTCAAAGCCGATTGCCATTGCCAGATGACCCAGAATTTTAACCATACATGGTGTCGTTATCATCTGGTAATTCAGGAAGTTCCGACTTCTTGAGAGCCAAGGATAGTTCTACCAAATTTTTCAGCAAGGACTTAATTTCACCTAATTCGGAATGCAATAAGTCATTCATCTCTAAAACTTGAGTGATTTGTGATGCCACTTCGCCCAAAGTGATTTCAGAACTGGGTTCAGGCGATTCTGACATAAGACCACATGGTAATTGCAACTATTTCAATCTATTCAGGAGATGCTCCTGTGGCGGGTGAGTTCTCAATCTGTTCGGCAATGGTTTCTAAAGCAGAGGCAGGAACTAAACCCAAAGTGGCACTACTGGCTATTTGTCGCAAAGTGGTAGCCAGAACCGAAAACGCCCCTTGGTAGGCTTCTATTTGAGCCATAAATGTGGTTTGTAAATCCTCTACTCCTTCTTGAATTCCCTCTTGCAATTGGTCCACACCTGCCTTAGCAGATTCCATACGCAATCTAAGTTCAAAGTTTTCAGCCACTAATGCCCTAATTTTTTCCTGAAGGCTCGCTATTTTCTGGGAATCAGCCTCTACGGTTTCTACAGGAGTGCGTAGCCAATTGATGGGTGTTGGAAGGGTCATGATTACATCTCCAGACCCAAACCCGCCATTTCATCAATTACAGACTCAGGAGGCGTATTTTCCAAGTAAAGGTTTTCAGGAGATTCGGCATTGGAAACTTGATGTTCAAACGCCATGTCTGCTCCACCCAATAATAACATAGTGAGTCCTGATGCGGACACTACGGGGCTGGATTGTGCATAATCAGTATAGGCTAAAGCCCGACCTAAGACTAAAACAAATGCGCCCAGTCCTGCTAAACGAGAACCATCAATCATAATCAACTATTGTTGGGTCTGCTATTTAAGTTCACTCTTCGGGTTCTTCTACTGGTGCTGGTGGTGTATAATGAACCTCTACTTTTTCAATCAATTGGTTCAGAACTTTGACAGCACGAACTCCTGCCACTTGGATGTTGTCTAAGAGATTATACAAAAATTCAACTTCTTCTTCAGTCAGGTCTACTTGCATACTATATAGTAGGGTGAGGACCTACTTAAAACTAATCATTTAATGGGCTCTCCACGGAAAGCCAGTTTAAGAAAACCAGTGTAATTCAGAGGTCCTTCTCCAGCAAATTGTAGGGTGATGTTATATTCAATAGCCAGACCAACATTCTTTCTTTCTTGGATGTTCTCAAACATATTTTCGGGGAGGTTAAAAAGGTATTTATTAAATACACCTACTACTTCTCCAGCCCCGGCCGCAGGGATATTGAGATTAATGTTGTCATAATTGACCATTTTTGGAAATCCGGGTATTCCTGCTTGTGCTTGGGCTAAGGTAATAGTTCCTGTGACCTGATTACTTTCCCCCGGGACTTTTGGTGGTTTAGGACTTCCATTAAATAAATCTAAGGGGCTACCAAGTAGCCATGTGGAAGTATCGTTAAGGTCGTTGGCATCAAAGTCGTATGCTGTTAGTGTGGCGGAGATAGAGGACCCCGCAGGAATGACTCTATTATTACCAAAACCAATACCTATTTGAAAACAAGGAAGCGTATTAGTCTCTTCATTGATAAACCAGTTTCTCTGTATGGCCTTCAAATAATCAGAACTATTATTGGGGTTCACAAAATTAACTACTTGAAAATCCTGTCGTGGGTCGGGAACAGTTGGGTCTGGACGGTCTGCAAGAGGAAAAACTGTCTGGGTTCTAAATGTGGGGACTCCTTTTACCGCTTGACCCAAAACTTGAAGAGGAAACTTACCCGCATTTTTAGCAGTTTGATTAACGGAACCCGGCACTAAAATAATATTTACGGGTCCTTGGGTGGGATAACCACGAGGGCCAGAGGCTCTATACTTAGATTTAGAAGGGGTAGTGATACCAATACGCAACTATTTCACCTCAAACCACGACAACATTACCAAATATTTGGGCCACACAACTTCCATCACCGGGTCCGGGCCATAAACCGGGGTCAATACCCCACTGAGCCACTACATTGCCTAAAATATAAACGGTAAAAGGTTCGTTGATAGCGACTGTGAATCCTGACCCAATAGCACCTCCTCCGATAATATCTGTGATTAAACCTCCGCCTCCTCCGCCTCCAATGGCTACACTAATAATAGGCGCACTCCCATCATTAATAGGAATAAATGTAGCGGTAGCACCCGTGACTTGTGTTGGGTCAGTTGAGCCTTCACAGAGGGTGTAAGATTCTCCTGTCAGAATAGTGGTTTGTCCAAATTGGTCAATTGTCAGTATTTCTGAGCCATCAGGTAATGGGGCTTCAGCAGCCTTCGTTCCAGCAAGAACATTTTGAACTCCTGTGGCAACGACATTTCCAATACCTGTGGAGGGCTTAGTATCAGTAACATTTATATTCCCCTCATCAACAGTCATGGTGGCGGTCCCGCCGCCTGAGCCATCATCATAGGTAAATCTGCTTGTTCCTGCGAAAACATCACCCGCACCATATACTTGAATATCTTTTTCAGCACCACCGGGAAGTAAGCCTCCTCCTCCCGTGGCAGTAATTGTAGTTCCTGAAATAGATAAACCTGTTCCTGCAGTAAGATAAGTTAATTTACCAGCACTATCGTCCCAGAAAACTATTCTATCAGCACCGGGGTCTACGCCACTAATTGCTCCTGAAGACACCGACAAAATATCGGCAGCAGAAGCAGTGATGGTGACAGTATCGCCAGTAGCGTAATTGGGGATATTTAGCACTCCGCTATTTAATGTCGCTACGCCTGATGTCCCTGAAGTGGTTAATGATGCAAATGGGGATGCAGTAATCTGAGTGGTTCCATCGGGCCAAGTAATTCCTCCTGTCGCACTTGAGGCATCAAAAATAAATGTATCACTTCCGCCCCGAACTGTTAATTGTTGATTTGTAGTAACTTCCAAAGTAATGGCTTTGGTGTTGGAAGACATAGAAATTTGGGGGTCATTACCTGTTAATCCAGTAGTCATGGTAATCCCACCTGCTGCTTCAGAGAATTGGAAGGAACTGCTTCCACCGATGGTATCTGCACCTGTGCCAACTGCTATTTGGTCTACGGCGATAGTTCCTGCAATGCCACCCGATGCTGCTTGGAAGGTTGCATTACCGCTCCCATCCTTCGTTAGAACATGACCTGCCACAGCACCCGAAACTTGTGTAAGAGCATCAATGGCCGCTTGAGCCGTTGATTCGCCTGTTCCACCATCAGCAATCGCTAAATCAGTAATCCCTGTTATTGAACCTCCTGTGATAGCAACCAAGTTTGCATTTTGTGTCGCTATCGTTCCAAGTCCCAGATTTCCTCTTGCAGTAGCCGCACTGTTTAAATCCGACAAATTGTTGCTCACTTGTAAAAATGTTGATGAATTTTCCGTAGCGGCTGAACCTAATCCCAAACTTGCTCTTGCGGTTGCGCCCGACTCATATGCAAATACACCTGCGCCTGTTGCTACAATAAACTGCCCATCCGAAGTGGGCGCACCAAGCGAATTCAAATCCCCAAGAACTCCTGTGCTACTCACGGTCAAAGTATCTGTGTTAGTGGCGTTAGTAGTAATACCATTGCTACCCAATATATTAAGTGTGTCGCCATTTGATATGGTTTGTGGAGTTCCGCCAATGCCAGCAACTGTAAAAGTCATGCTTCCACCTCCACCTCCAGAAGATGAAATCTTAATTTGATTAGGTGATGTGCCAGTAAGAGTGATGTTTGCTCCTGCCACCAAGACAATATCTGGATTTCCTGCTACAGAAGTGGCTCCTGAAACTGTTCCACCATCAGCAGTTAATCTGAAACTGTTTGAACCTGCGGCTCCTGTTCCCGAATAATCGTTAGCCACATCAAACCCCGCCTTCAAGTGCTTGTCTGCCCGTATCTGTGAATCCAGTTTGTTGTTCACTCCAACCTACAAAGGCGGCTTGCACAACTCCAGTAAGAGTATCTGTGGGGTCAGTGCCAGTGTTAATAATACGGAATACAATTTGTTTTTCTACTACCAGAGGCATTTCAAATTGCCATTGGTCGGCTTGAGGAACTACTACGCTCCATTGGAAATCGTCCCACTCAAAAATTAATTCTCCGTCTACCCAGATTTGATATTTAACTCCAGCAGTAGCCGCACCTGATGTAGTGGGTTCAGTGTGTCCGAACCGAGAAATCAAGTAAAGTTCATTCTTACGACCTGCTTCCGTAAAGGTATTGCCTGTGGCTGATGGGGTTGTGGTGACACCAGTAAATGAACCACCGCCTGAACGGGCTCCTGTGGGTGTTCCTACGGATGTTGGAGTAAATGCCTGACTACCAACTGAAGAGGATGTGACTTCAGGAAAGGTTGGCACAGTGGAACTTGGTAGGGTGCTTTCCGCAGGGGCTCCATTTACCCATGTCTGCGTTCCTAAAACTCTGGCATCATTAACATTGATAACTACAGCATCAATAAATTCTCCAATAGCAAGATTACCGCCACCCAATCCACTGAGATTGACGGCTTGGCGTTGAATTACATTCGCAGAGTTGCTTTTGGGGACTAAATGCCATGGATAGTTTTGAGCATTGTAATTATTGGGGTGAAGAGCCAAATTTTCTACCGCAGGACGAACTGGACGCTTATAGGTAGAAGGGTCTACTCCCACACGCTGCGGAGAAGTAGCCAATGAGGTTTCAGTGCTATACGAGGAATAAGGCACGGGTGTGGAATTCACAGCATCTCCTTTTTGGGAGTATCCTGTTTGGAAAGCCTTCTTACGATAGGCTCGCTTAACATTGCGGATGTTGTCATTTGTGTCACCAGACGGCATGAAATCACCTATACTTTATCCTTGGTCTTCTTGTTATTTAAGGTTAAGCCAAGGTCAGGAGCCAATTTTTGTGCTTCCCTTTGTTCTTTCCAATATTCTGTGGACACTCTCAAATACCAATCCCATGTGCTGGTATCCAGCCCACGGCTACGCAATAATTGTCTACGGAACCACTCTACATTGTCTACAGTAATTTCAATTCCCAATTTCATAAGTTGGTTGCAAATCAGAGCATCGGAGCCAGAAAATAACCAATATTGCACGAAAACTTCTGCCATAGGCTTGTCCATATTAAATCCTACTCCTGCGGCACGGTCGTTGTAGTCATTGAGCATCACATATCGGACATCCCAAGTTTGGAATGGAGGCACATAAACATTGGGTTCTAACAAATATCCATAGTTGGAAGTCAAATCTTTTGGATAGGGGCTGGCATCACCAGAAATGCCCCAAGATTTGATATTTTCAGGGTTTTGATAATAATGGGTAGTGTCTACTACAATTTGCACGAAACCATTCGGGCGGTAATTGGTAATATTAATTGGGTCTATACCGAAACGACCTTCGGTAATTATATTGGAGCAGACTCCGGGTGTAGAGCCAAAATCATCAATTACTACGAAAAAATCTTCTCTTACCAGTGCAGTTTCGGTGATATTATTTCCAAAACCTCCTGTGAAAATAGAAAATTGGTCGCCGGGTTGAGGCAAATTGCTTCCTGTGGCATCAGGAGTGATACTCCAAAGATAAATTTGCTTGGTAATCATCAAATAAACCTCCTTGGCACTGTTTTTCGGACTGTTTCCAGTTCTTCTTGGTCCGAAATATCTTTTTCCAGTTTCATACGAATTAACATTCTTTTATGAGCCATAACATTTTCTACATTTACAGGAATATTTTGCTCCATTAAATGATTGGCTACCAGTGCATCACTACCATCAAACAGCACATATTCAAAATAACAACGAGGAATAAAACAATCTCCATCATCAAGCGGAATTCTTCCGTTAATGGTATAATCCCAATTCAAAATGGCTGAACCGCCTTGTTTATCATAAACTGTGAGCGTGGGTGTTAAATCGTTGAGTGAATAATAAACTCCCCAAGTTTGACCCGGTAAAACATAAACAGGAGTGGCACTTTGATAATAACTGGGGCTCAATGCCTGTGGAACATATCTTCTTCCGCCTGATGGTCCAAAGGGTGAAGCATTTCCCGAAATTCCTTTGCTTACAGAACGGTCGGGGTTCAAAAAATACTGGGTGGTATCTACCCAAATATTTGCAGTTGCGGCGGGCGGCCATAATGAAATCTCATCAATAACAATAAATTGTGTGGCCTTAACATAACCCGGGATGTCTAAATTATTTCCGTAATCGCCTACGAAAACATCAACTTTAGCACTACTTCCTGCTGTCCAAGCGGGAATCGTAGGTTGTGAACTCAACACAGGGTCTAAATTAAGAACCACTGCTCCCTGATTATTGGCATAATCCAAATCTGGGACTACGGCTCGCCATTCATATGCTTGTCGCCGCATCATAATTAGAAATAGTCCTTGTTGCTATTTGAACCTTCGGTTCAATAAACGGTCTTTTGAATTTCAATTTCACCAATCAGAGTAATCTTTACTCTAACGGTAGCAACATCAGTTCCGCCAGATACCATATCGTGAGCAGCGATAGCCACATTGTTTTCTACTGAAATTTGTAGGGGTTGTTGATAAAGCACCAAAACTGGGCTGGTAAAGGCAATGTAGCGTTGATTGGTAGGTGCGGGCATCAACAAGCGTTGCACAGCAATATCATTAGTGGGAATACGGTTGCCTCCGACTAAGATTTCCATATCAAAATTAGTAAATGTGCCGAATGGGGCGGTATTTGGAGCCGCATAATTGTAAAAATAAGGGTTGGTCACGGTTTCAGTTTTTAATTGATTGCCATTAGCATCCAAAGGAACAATATCAATAGCAAAACCATGAATTCTGACATCTTCATTATTGGCTTGGTTAGTATAAACCGTAGCAATGTTAGTGGTGCCAGCACCAGCAGGAACAGCAAAATCATGCACTGTGGTCAAAATTTTGGGTTCGGGGTCTTGATTAACCAATTAAATCACCTCAAGCAGTTCTACGAGCAGCAATCTTCTGGATAGACAATTCAGAGATTAGTGAAATCTTACAGCGAAGTTTAGCAACATCCGTTCCAGATGGGTATTGGAAAGCAGCAATTCCAGAATTCGCAGTGATGGTGACTTGAAGTGGTTGTTGGAAAAGAACAATAACGGGAACAGTAAAACTCATGGTTTGGTCTACTTGTCCGTAAATCCATGCAATATCAAAAGAATTTGAGGGAACATTGTTGGGTCCTACACTCAAAGTCATGGTAAAATCTGATGGCATGGTAAATTTCGGGTCAGTGGTAGAAACCAACTGATTGTCAGAACTATCTAAGAGGGTAAAATCTACGGCAACTGCGTAGACTCGCACTTCTTCGTTGTTTGCTTGGTTGGTGAAAATGGATACCGCATTTTGTGTTCCACTTGCGGTCGCCACATCAAAATCGTGAACAGTGGTATAAACTTCTGGTTGTGGGTCTTGATTAGCCATTTGGGAATCACTCCTATGATGTAATTATGTTCTTCTTGCTATTTCAATCTATCGTTTTCAAGCGGCGATAACCAAACCAAGTCCACCTGATTAACAATCCAGCCACGAGGACATCTAAAATAGCAAACCAAGCCCCGTATTTTTGCAAATGCACCATCATGGTTTCCAGCACTTGTTCTGGGCTTTTGAGCCCGTCATTGAGAATAATGGCTAACCAGATACCTGCACCAACTGTAGCCAGAGCGAAAGTTAAGACTAACTCCTCCCACCACTTCATGTTAATACTTCCGTGCTTCTGCTAAATAAACTTAGTCCTTGAATAAATCTGCCTCGGTGAGATTATCGGGTGCGGGCAATACCTCTACTTCAGGAGGAGTCACTCCTGCTTCGGCGGCTCTAACATCAATGTATTTACGAGCCAAACCATAAATTTTGGGTGCAAGGTCATGTAATTCCTCGTCCATGGTTTTTCCATCTTTGGAGGCTTCTTCTCTGACCAGACCATCCAAACTGCTAATGGTGTTCATGGTGCGATAAAATTCGGGTGTGAAAATAGTGGTGTAGATTTTACTCAAACGGTCGGCTTGTCGTTGCGCTTGAATGGCTAACAAAACTGCGCCCAAATTGGTGGCAGTAATGAATCCCAATAATTGCCAAGTCATCCATTCCGTGGGCTTAACAATCAGGGAAAAACTTTGAATGATAACTTCTACCAAAATTAAAACTCCAATCATCATGCGAGTGGTGATAAAATCAGTGGTCACTAAATCATCAAAACTATCTTTACTCATATACGGGCCTCCTGAATACAATATACACAATATCATTAGTGGGTGCATAACCTAAATGAACATATCCGTGTTCTTCTACTTCTTTTATGGTTTTCTTCTCCCAGCGTCTTTCTTTATCAATAGCAAAAATATCATCTCTAAAAATTCCTTGGTTTGATAACATCACAAAATCGGAAATGGTGTAAATAGTGGTTTCGGTGCCTTGAAAATCTACGGTTTCAAATTCAGTATCTACGATGTTAATCTCCAAATTTTCTAATTGTCGTTCAAAGAAATCTTCTCCTAATTGTCTTTTGATAGCATCGGCTACTCCGAAACCTGCTTTGAGGTTTTCCTCAATGACTAACCACTCTCTTTCCGCCAAATTATCCCAATGCTGGGAATTGGCTTCATATTCTCGTCCAATAGTTTGTCTATAACCCTCCAAATACTGAATCTTACGAGTAATAATATACTCCGCCCAGATTTCTTCTGGAGTAGAACCACTCATGGTTTCTATCAGTGATTGTTCCTATTTGAGTGTTCTTACTGCTCGGTATCTCTGATGGCTTTAACATTGGGATGTCGGAGGCTTCCAGAATTAGTGTATTGAAAGAATTTCACCGTAGCCATTTTTCCTACTAATTCATCTCGGTCAGCCCACATTTGTTCCCGAGTAGACCGATTCCCCATCGGAGAGGCGGTAAAGGTCCTTCCACTATCGTCATTGAGTTCCAAAATCCAAACAGGTGTGCCAGCATAGTCGCCTTGACCTTCTTCATAGCCTACAATTTTGAATTCTTCATCAATGAATTCTTTGACTTTTAACAGGTCTTTACTACGAGAGGGTCCAAACTTGTAGGGAGAATTAATGTTTCGCAACATCATGCCCTCATAACCTTCAGAAACTAATTCTGAGTGTTTAGGAATTACTTCTTCGGGACTGTTAATGCGGAAATTTTCCACATATCTAAGATTGGGGCGGTCTTCAGAAGGAACTTGGGACAGTAATTCTACCAATAAACGATAACGATTGGCATAACTCATATCTACTAAATTTCCTGTATCATCTAAAATAATCAAATCATAAACATTAAGAGCCATGCCTTCCAAGAGTTCAAAATCCGCAGGAGTGTAATTCTTTTGCATTTTTCTCATTAAACCATTAGCAGTTTCAAAATCAATACCATCTTCTTTATCAACATCTCGGTGATATAACTCACCATCCAGAATTATGTTGCTGGGGAGGTTGATAGCAATAATTTGCTCCCGAATAGCGTTCATTCCATCCCACAATTTACCGCTTCTACTCATCAATACCACTTGGTCAGGGGTGGGTCTGGAGGCTACACAACGGCTACCATCAAACTTTCGTTGCCCAATCATGGGCCATTCGCACCATTTAGTGCCTTCTTTGGATTTTTTGTAGTCTTTGGCTAACATGGGGCGAATCAAAACTTGATTTAAGGCATCGGCTTGGGTGAGAACATAACCCATATCCTGTTTGCTCAACCATTTACTACGGGCTTCAAAATTTGCTTGTTCACGAATGGTTCTACCTTGTTTTCCCTTGGTAATAATGGTGGGGTCAGTAATGGTGGTTGTGCCACCAATAAGTCCATGTTTGGTGATGATTTCCCAGTTATCTCCAGAAGAGGGTCGGGTAATAATTTCCCATTCCCGAAGTCTATCTCCGTCTTTCTTATAGAGTTTGTCTAAGACCATAAATATCCT
>Ga0209645_1001040_pt1 | contig 14107 bp, 11 predicted proteins | sample ETNvirenome_6_30_FD_184070 | JGI IMG/M metagenome (GOLD analysis project Ga0209645, IMG submission 184070) | Marine viral communities from the Pacific Ocean - ETNP_6_30 (SPAdes) (version 2) | ecosystem: Environmental > Aquatic > Marine > Oceanic | place: Pacific Ocean | collected 2013-06-19
AAGATGTTAAAAAACTATTGTCCCTCGAATTGACAGGCATCTGGATTAACGAGGCAAGGGAGATTCCTAAAAGTATTATCGATGCGTGTACAATGAGGGTGGGCAGGTATCCATCTATGCGTGATGGTGGGCCAAGTTGGACAGGTGTTATTGCAGATACCAACGCACCAGAAGAAGACCATTGGTGGCCTATTATGTCAGGTGAGGTTCCGATCCCAGATCATATACCTAGAGATCAGGCTAAGATGTTGGTTAAGCCTGATAACTGGCAGTTCTTTACGCAACCATCTGGCATGAAGGAAGTATACAATGAGGATGGTGAGATAGAAGATTACTTGCCTAGCGATCAGGCAGAAAATAAAAAGAATATGATGAGAGGGTATTATCCCAATCTTATTCAAGGTAAAACAAAGTCTTGGATTGATGTCTATGTTATGAATAAACTAGGCACAATACAGGACGGAAAGCCAGTATATCCTATGTTTGCTAGTGAAACACACATTGCTAAAGAAGAGATACCAGTAGCGGCAGGGTTGCCTTTGTACATTGGTATTGATTTTGGTTTGACTCCTGCGGCTGTTATAGGCCAGAAGGTTAGGAATAGATGGTTAATCCAATCAGAAGTCGTTGCTTTTGATATGGGTATTGTTAGGTTTGCAGAGGTATTAAGAAATGAAATCGCTACTAGGTTTTCTCAGACTTCCGATGTCTATATATACGGTGATCCAGCAGGTGATTTTAGGGCGCAAACGGACGAATCTACCCCTTTTCATATACTTAGAGGTGCTGGTCTACGCGCATTTCCCGCCCCGAGTAATTCGGTGGATCTCAGACTTGAAGCAGTACATTCGCAACTTAACAAAATGACAGAAGGCAAACCTGCATTTTTAATTGACCGTAGGTGTTCTCAGCTTATCAAAGGGTTTGATGGTGGCTATGCTTACAAACGTATGGAAGTAAGTGGTGAGCGATACGCAGATAAGCCCGATAAAAATATGTACTCTCATATCCATGATGCATTGCAATATTTAATGTTAGGTGCAGGAGAAGGTAGAGCTTTGATGAGCAATCAAAAACCTTCTCATGTTGTAGTTGCCAAAAGAAATTTTGATGTGTTCAACGGTAGACCAATGCCAAAACAATCGGGGTGGTCCAGAATTGTGCGTTGAACTTTTTATAGTTTTGTGTTTATCGGTAGATAACAAGAGGGGTTTACTATGTGTATAGGTAGAAAAAAGAGCGCACCTGCAACAAATACAACCACAACTACTACTACAACTACAACTGGACCAAACACAGGAACAGGTGTAACAACTAATGATGGTGATTCAGCTATAATTGGCACAACCTCAGAAGATAAAAAGAAAAAACAAATTGAAGAACAACAAGCTGAACAGGAACGTTTGGCGGCTGAACAATTGCGTCAAGAAAGAATTAAACGCGCTAGAGATAAACAGAAAGCATTAGCTAAACGGTTAGAAAGAATGCAAGAAGTTGGTGCAGGTAGAAAAGTATTAACTGGTCGAGAAAAAGAGTTAGCATTTAAAACACCTGCTTCTTTAATTAGTCCAACAGCTAGACGTGGTGGAATGGGCAGGCGATCTCTTGTAACAGGATCAACAGGTGGTATTGGTTACTATAGCAGGTATTTATAATGCACGATAAAGCAGCAGAAAAATACTTAGAAAAGTTCGAGCTTGCTAAGAACTCTAGGCAAAACTTTGTTGATGTATTTGAAGAGTGCTATGAGTATGCATTACCTCAAAGAGAATCATTTTATTATGAAACTTCTGGGCAACGTAGAGATGATAAGATTTTTGATGAAACCGCAGTAGTTGGTGTTCAAGAGTTTGCATCTAGATTGCAAGCAGGTTTAGTTCCTAACTTTGCTAGGTGGGCAGATCTTACGGCAGGGTCAGAAATAGATCCAAGTCAGAAAGATGCTGTTGAAAATGAACTAGATGAAATAACAGAATACATATTTGAAATACTACAAAACTCAAACTTTGGACAGGAAGTGCATGAGTCATTTATGGATCTTGCTGTTGGCACTGGTGTTCTCTGTGTAGAAGAAGGTGATGCTGTAAATCCTATTGTGTTTCGTGCTGTTCCATTACCTCATGTAGTTTTAGATACTGGTCCAGATGATAGAGTAGATCATGTGTATCGAGAACGAAGCACTGTTAAGAATATGCATATACCAATTATGTATCCTGATGCAGAGCCAGATCAAAGAGTATTACAAAGAATACAAAGAGATCCCGATGCTAAATGTAAATTACTTGAGGTTGTTTGTCGTAACTATGCTTCTCCGAATGTTGAAGCGTATGATCATTTTGTAATTGATGTATCTTCCAAAACAATGATAACTCAAAATTATTTTGAGGGCGTAGGTTCTAATCCATATGTTTGTTTTAGATGGTCTACGTGTGCAGGTGAAGTGTATGGGCGTGGTCCTTTGTTCCAAGCATTATCTGCAATTAAAACAACTAATGCTATTGTAAGAATGACTCTTGAGAATGCACAAATGGCAATCTCTGGCATTTATCAAATGGACGATGATGGTATAATAAACCCTGATACTATTAATCTCGTCCCTGGAACTATAATACCTAAGTCACCGCAATCCGCAGGCTTGCAACCAATACAAGCAGCAGGACGATTTGATATTGGTGATTTAGTTCTTAGCGATCAACGTTTCAATATTAAACAAGCTTTATATAGTGAAATGCTTGGTGATCCTAATAAAACACCTAAGTCTGCAACAGAAGTAGCAGAACGTATGGCAGATCTATCAAGACGTATTGGATCTTCATTTGGCAGACTACAAGCAGAACTTGTGCAACCAGTTCTTCAAAGAGTAGTTTATATTCTTAAGAAGCAAGGGCGTATTGAAATGCCAACAGTTAATGGTAGAGAAGTAAAGGTTCGATCTGTTTCTCCATTAGCGCAAGCCCAATCTAATCAAGACATTCAAGCTATTTCTAGGTTCTTAGAAACCATTAATGGATACTTTGGGCAGGATGTAACTAACCTATTAATTAGCTCAGAAGATACTGCTATGTACCTTGCAGCAAAATTTGGTATACCAGAAAGCTTGATTCGTGACGAAGAAGAACGTAATAATCTAGTTGCAATGATGCAGCAAATGCAACAACAGCAACAGATGGAACAACCGATTGCCGCAGAGTAAATATTTAGGACTTGATGGTTTAGCCAGAGAAAAAACAGAAGAAGATATTATTTCTGTAAATATGGCACAAGTATTTTCTAATCCAACAGGTGAGGAAGTTCTAAAGTATTTACGAAGTGTTACTATTGAAATGGTTGGTGGTTCTAGTATTTCAAATGATGAACTTAGACATCTTGAAGGTCAACGATATATTGTTGGCTTGATTGAGCGTCATATTGCTAGAGGACATAGGAACAGATCTAATGAGTGAAGAAACAGAAACAGTTGAAGCAACAACAGAACAAACAGAAACGCCTTCACAAGAGGAGCGTGATTTTGTTGTAGCAGAAGATCTTGAGCAGCCAACAGATGAAAGACCCGAATGGCTGCCTGAGAAGTATAAAACAGGTGAAGATCTTGCTAAAGCTTATAAAGAATTAGAAGCAAAACTTGGGGGCAAAGAAGAAGATATACGAGAGCAAACATTAAAAGAAGTTGAAGAAATTGCTTTTAAAGACAGACCAGAAACATCAGGAGACTATGAGCTTCCAGATTATATCGATGATGAATTAGCGGCAGATAACCCATTATTAAAGTGGTGGTCAGAAACATCTTGGGAAAATGGTTTTAGTCAAGACGAATTTGAAAAAGGTTTGAAAATGTACTCTGACGGTTTAACCGCAGATATACCAGACTTTGATGAAGAAATGGGTAAGCTAGGTGATAATGCAACCTCAAGGGTAGAAGCAGTAGGCTTGTTTTCTTCCCAGTTCTTTGAAGAAAAACATCAAGCAGCACTTGATGGTTTAACATCTACAGCCGCAGGTGTTGAAGTTCTTGAGCATATTATGGGAAAAATGAAAGGCCCATCTATTGCTTCTACTTCTGAATCTCCAGAAAAACTTAGTGAAGATATACTAAGACAAAAAATGGCAGACGAAAAGTATTGGCATCCTGCTAAACGTGACCCTGCTTATGTAAAAGAAGTTCAAGAAGGTTGGTCAAAACTTTATGGATAGAGTTTTATTTCAATCTGGTGAGACAAAGATTGTTGAGTCAATCTTAGAACATGCACCACCGATTGCAGATAAAATGAGATTTTCTGATAAGCGCGAGTGTAAGATTATGGGCTGCTCGCCTTTACAAGCGTTGATTGTCCCAATGCTTGATAAGACATCATACAACCTTACAATTATTCACAAGGATAATCCTGTGGGTATTTGTGGGGTTGTTGATGTTACTCATGATCCTAATATGCGCATAGGTAGAATATGGTTTCTTGCAACAGATGAATTAGAAACATTCAAGTCTAAGTTTCTTAGGTGGTGTCCTGTTGTAATCGAAGAACTATCTCAAGGTTTTGACTATGTAGAAAATATAGTTCCAGTAGACAATCATAGCACTGTTGAGTGGTTAAAGTTCTGTAAATTTTCTTTTAATGAGAAAACAGTAGAAATCGAAGGTCATGAGTTTTTTCATTTTGTGCGTTGCGTTTCTGAGAAAGGTAATGTTAATTCAAAGGCATTACGACCCGTGATGCACTGATTGGCCCAAAAGGATACCCAAGTTGATGTGAGAGTAGCGGACACTCGTAGCAATTGTAAACTTAATTTAGGACTGTAAAAATGGCTAATACAATATCCCAAGCCTTTATAAAGCAGTTTGAAACTGAGGTTCACATGGCGTATCAGCGCATGGGTTCTAAGCTACGGAACACTATCCGCTCTACAAATGTCTCAGGATCAACTGCACGTTTCCAGAAAATAGGCACTGGAACAGCATCAACAAAATCACGGAATGGTAATGTAACTCCAATGGAACTTGCACATACCAATGTCGAAGTATCAATGAGCGACTTTTACGCTGCTGAATACATTGATAAGCTTGATGAGTTGAAAACAAATATCAATGAAAGATCGGCTGTAACTCAATCTGCTGCTGCTGCATTAGGTCGTAAGACTGATGAACTTATTGTAGCTGCAATGGACGCAGGCGCTAACTCTACTCAAATACATGATACCAATTCTGCTGTTGAAAAAGCAGACTTGTTAACATTGTTTGAAACTTTTGGTGCTGCTGATATTCCCGAAGATGGTCAGCGTTACTTAGTAATGTCTCCACAAGGGTTTGCAGATCTTTATAACATCACAGAGTTTGCTTCGTCTGATTTTGTTGGTGATCAAAATCTACCATTTGCAGGTGGCATTACAATGAAAGAGTTCTTAGGATTTAAGATCTTTTCAACAAATGCTGTTTCAGGTGGTAAGAACTTTGCTTATCATACAACTGCAATTGGTATTGGTATCAATTCAGATGTACAAACTGAAATTAACTATGTTGCTGAAAAGGTTTCACACCTTTCAACATCAATGATGTCAATGGGCGCGGTAGCTATCGATGATAACGGTATCTACGAAGTCCTAGACAATAACTAAGGAGGAGATCTGAAATGGCTTATAGTGCAAGTGGTCTTACTCGTATCGGTGGCGATTCAAATGGAAGCGTGTGGAGATATTCTACTACAGACGCAATTGCTGCTGTAAACTCATCAGGTTACTTTAACAGTGCAGCTAATATGCTTGCTGTTCGTGACTTGATTATTGTTTGCGATACAAACACTCCAACAACTAATTTTTGTACTGTGCTTTCTAACACTGGTACAGTTGTTGATGTATCGGATGGTACTGCTGTTGCAGAAACAGATGGTGACTAATTGAGTGGGGGCGAAAGCCCCCCTCTTTACATAGGGGTTTAGAATGGCATTAAGTACACCTGCTAATAGTGCAATAGATGTTTGTAGTCGTGCACTTATTTTGGTTGGGGCGCAACCAATTACTTCTTTTGAGGATGATACAAGTGAAGCTTTAATTGCAGGGAATATGTATGAAGATATTGCTAGATCTAATTTAGTTGGAACTAGGTGGAGATTTGCAACAGATCAAGCTGTATTAAATAGATTAACAGATACACCTACTGGCAGATTTAACTCTGCTTATCAACTTCCTGCGGATTATCTTATGGTTCATGCTGTTACAGTAAACGATAATCTTATTGAATATAAAATATACGGTAATAAAATATTTTGCGATGCAAGTACAAATGATGAGCTTGTTGTTGATTTTACATATCGTGCGCAAGAAAATGATTGGCCTTCTTATTTTTCTGTAGTTGTAGAATATGCAATGGCTGTTGTCTTTGCTACATCATTAGCTAGAGATCAAAGTATGTCTCAACTTATGGAAACACAGTTCCAGAAACTATCTGCAAAAGCCAGATCATTAGATGGACAACAGCAAAGCACAAATAAACTTGTTACATCTAGGTTATTAACAACAAGGTTAACCTAATGAGAAAAGTAAAAGTACCCTTAACTAATTTCCAATACGGAGAAATTAGTCCTTCTCTTATATCAAGAACAGACTCTGAGATATACAATTCTTCTGCACAACGTATGAAGAATTTTTTTATAAGAGCAGAAGGTGGTGTCCTTAAACGTGGTGGTTTTCAAGCCTTACATAAGTTTTCAAGTGTAACTGTTGATAATACAAAGCGTCAGCAAATACGATTGTTTCCGTTTATTTTTTCTGATGATGAGCAATATGTTGTTGCAATGTCTGATAATAAATTAGAAATATTTTTTATTGACCCTTCAACTGGTGCTTTAAGTTTAGTAACAACATTAACACAAGATACCGATAGCGTAGCATTACCATTCTCTGAGAATATATTACATGAGATAACCTTTGCTCAAGGTGGCGATGTATTATTTCTATGTCATAATTCTTTTATGTGTCGGCAGCTTGTAAGAACAGGACTTAATAGTTTTCAAGTTGAGTTATATGTATTTCAACAAGAAGCAGGTGGAGCAAGAATACATCAGCCATATTATCATTTTCAACCCTTTGGTGTTACTCTCAATCCTGCGGCATCAACTGGTAATGGTGTTACAGTAACAACAAGTCAAGCTTATTTTGATACAACAGGTTCACAATCTGGTGGCAACTACCCAAATTCTAAACATGTTGGGGTTTCATTAAGGTATCATGACTCTGAGTTGTTTATTACTTCTGTGCAATCAACAACGCAAGCAACAGTTAATATAGTTGATACTCTTAGAGTAGAACTTGCGGCAGATGCTTTAAGAACAGTAGATGGTTCTACTGATGTAGAAATAACTCAAATCAATCATGGCATGAGTGTTAATAATAGTATTACAATCGAAGATGCGGGAACTGTTGGTGGTATTGCTGCTAATCAAATCAATGGCTCAAGAACAATTAACAGAATTATTGATGAGAATAGATATAAAATAACTGCTGGTGCTGCTGCTAATGCATCAGAAGATGGTGGAGGTTTCCCAAAGATTGTAACCCATGCGCCAACAACTGAGTGGTCTGAACAATCTTACTCTGCTGTTCGTGGTTTTCCTGCGGCTGTTGGGTTTCATGAAAATCGACTTTGGTTTGGCGGTACACTATCACAACCAGATTTTGTTTGGGCAAGTAAAACAGCTTTGTATTATAACTTTGATCTAGGTACTAGCGCAGCAAATGATTCTATAGAACTTGTTGCTAGTATTGGTGAAATAGGAACTATCAGACATTTTGTTTCTAATAGAGACATTCATATTTTTACAGCTTCTTCTGAGTTTTACATACCTACGTTTCAGAATGAACCTATAACTCCATTAAATGCTCAGATGAAACGTCAAACAAACTTTGGCGCAGGTTTTGTAAGACCACAACCTTTTTACGGTGCTACTGTATTTAATCAAATTGGCGGTAAGATGATACGTCAATTTGTTTATGATGATACTGAAAATGCGTATAAGTCTGATCCTATATCTGTACTATCATCGCATTTAATTAATGATCCTGTGCAAATGTGTATTGTTGCAGGCGCAGTAAATACATCAGAGTCATTTATATTTATCCTTAACTTCACAGGTGATCTTGCAGTTTACAATGTAAACAAACTTGAAAACCGAGCAGGATGGAGTAACTTCGTAACTGACGGATCATTTCATTCTATTATGTCTATTGAAAGCAGAGTATTCGCTGTGATTAAATATGATTTAGGCGCAGGAACAGAGCAGTTTGTTCTTACTGAACTTAATGCAAATATGAATATTGATAATGCAAATAACTATACTGGAACAGCAGGCGTCTTTAATGTATCTAACTTCTTTGATAATGGTGCTGTTGTTGATGTAGTTAGCTCAACAGATTATCTTGGTCAGTTTACTGTAGCTAATGGTAATGTTGATGTAAGTGCTGTTGACTCTGCATTAACTTCTTGTCAGGTAGGTTTTGGTTTTGATGTAGAGTTAAAATCTAATCCTATTGATATAGGCATATCTACTGGCCCTCTTACTGGTGAACCAAGAACAATTGGTAAGGTAATATTAGATTTAAATAATACATTATCTGTATCAGTTAATGGAACAAAACTATTTATAAGAAAAGTAAATGATGATTTTAGCCAAATACGACAAGCTGTAACTGGTAAAAAAGAATTCTATTTATTAGGGTATAACAGAGATCCTCAAGTTGTAGTTACACAAACTGCACCTTTAGGAATACAAGTAAACAGTATTATAGCGGAGGTTACATTCTAATGCCCCCATGGTTACTACCTGCTATTCTTGGCGTAGGCACAGTTGCATCTATATCTGCTCAAAACAAAGCAGGTAAAGCGGCTCAAAGAGAAGCTAAGATAAGAGAAAATGAATATCGTATTGATAAGAAGATGGGTAAAGCAGCAGCTTATCAAAGACATTCAGATAGATTGCGTGAACTAAATGACGCCAATAATAGTAATGAAGCTTTGTTATTAGGTTTTAATAATAGAGAGATAACGAATGTTGCTGCATTTTTCAAAGCACAAGAAGATATTGCTAAACAAGATATTAAAAATATTGATCTTATGATGGATATAGAAGCAAGTAAACGTGATGTGCAAGGTGCAGCCGCCAGAGCGCAAGGTAAATCTGCAAGTTCAATTGCTAAAGCTAATATGATCTCAACAGCAATGACAGGTATTAGTACATATTTGATGTTTAAAGCATAGGTTTATTATGGGTGTTATAAGACAAAGAAGAACTGTTCAGCTTCAAAATGCAGGTATTTCTAGAATATCTACTGGTGCAGCCGAAGCCCAAAACGCAATTGCAAAAGCAGCAGATAACTTAACTGCAATAGCAGCAGACAACATGAAACGTGTTGCTAGAGAAAAAGGTATTGATTATGCAGAAGCGGTTGCTGCAGAAAATCTTAGAGCTTTTAATGAAAATGGTGAACCTGTTGCATTAACAGTACCGCAAAACTTTGGAACAGAAGCTGCATCTGTTTATCGTGAAGTAATTAAACGTAGATATGCTCGGCAAGTTGATGAAGATATGAGAGAAGCAGGCGCACAGTTTGCTCAAAAATATAAAGGCTCTCAAGAATTTTCAGATCAATTTAGTAATTACATTGCAAGTTATACAGATGGTGCACAGGGTAGATTTGCAGAACAAGCAAGAGCAGCAGGCACAGCGCAACTTACTTCTTTTCTGACATATAAAAAAGCAGAAGAACAAAAAGCAGCCGTTCAATTAGCTAAAGATGAATCTCTTATGCAAGCTTACAACTCACTAGATAGTCTTGCTAAACTATATCAAACGCAATCATTTAGTGAAGAAAACATTGCTATAATGCGAGAGCTTGAAGCTAATGCAGAAATATCAGTAGCAAATCATTTTAGGTTAACTGGTAATATTTCAGAGAATAGAAGATTACTTAAAGAACTAAGTGATATGAAAGCATCAGCCAGAGTTCCGCATTTAATAAGTCTGTCTCAAAAATTAAGTAAGAGTCAAACGCTTGCAGTAGAAATGGCAATACGAAATCCTAGAAATATTAATTACATTGAAAGTGAAGCTATACGAAGAAAGGTTAGTCAAATACATCGTTTAGCCTCGCCTGATAAACTTGGTTCATATGCTGATATGTATAGAGATGAGAAAGCATTTCTTACAGAATTTAGCGATTTAGAATTTGATGCAAAAAATAAAAAAGACTTTATTCTTCTTGAGGAAATGTTACACAAAACTCATTCTCAAGGTGAGTTAGGTAAAACAACAATTGATGTTGCTAATGTTATTGAACTGCAAAGAAGTGCTTTTGATAGTACGCCAGAGTCACTAGAAAAATTTGAGTCGCTTGCAGTAGAACAAATAATAAAAAGTTTATCTTCAGATTTGCGAGGTCTTGGTGCGGCTGATGCTGATGGATTAACTTCAGAAGCTGTTAATTTATTAAAGACTGCTATACTATCAGAGGATTTTAAAGGCGGCACTGCTAGTATTCGCAATCAATTAAGTAAAGAGTTTGGTGAAAATATATTTAAGATTATTGCAGAGTTAGAAAATACTTTTACAAGATCTCAACGCGAAGAAATTGTGTCAGGACTTGGAACACAGCTAACAGGTTATACTGCTTTATCTAAAATAGATAGCGATGAGTATACGGCAAAAATGGAGATAGCTTCTCAAGAGCTAACAGTTTCTGTTTTGCCAAAGTTAGATTACCTAACAAGCACTGCTGCACAAGGCGATACCGCAAATAGAAGAAAAATATTAGAAGAAGTTACAAAAGAAATATATAATACATTGGATGAGCGCACTGGTGCGCTAGTTGCAAATACAGATCTTATTTCAAAATTATCAAGAGCAACTGCTGCTTTCCCCGAAGATGCAAAAAGAAAGATAGCAAAATCATTTGAAGCATCATTTAATGAACAGCAGCAAAATCTAATTGAAAGAGTAGCATCATATGATGGAAGTGGATCACCTGCTATACTACTAAATGATTTGCAACGATTTCAAAATATGGTTTCTATGAACAGGCCATATTTTGATCCAAGTAAGCAACGAACTTTTCTTGGTAAGATAAATGAACTCAGATCTAATATTCAGAAAAAAAATAAAAGTGCTGTTGCTTTAACAGAACAATCAGAAATACTTTCTGAGCTTTCAGACATTGAAAACAAATCATTAAGCACAGAAGAATCTGTTAACCTTAGATCAGTAGATGCTTTAAGAAATAAAATAATAAAGTATTCAGAAAAATATCCTGAGCATATGGGCGCAGCAACAAAAGAAAAACATTTAGCTGCATTAAATTCCTATACTCAAGCAGACGTTCTTGGATTAGCACAGCAACAGTTTAATGCTATTACTGGTGGTAATGGTATGCCTTTAAATGCTTTCAATGAATTTGAAAATTATATTAATGAAGGCAAACGTGATCCATATAAAAACAAACCACAACTTAATGAGCTTGTTAATAGTCTTATTAAAGTAAAAGAAACACCAAATATGACAACAGTATTTAATGCTGTTATGCAAGACATAAGAGATCAATCGGCTGCTGCTAGTGCTGAGTTTTCTAAGAAATTAGATATAAATAATTCTATTTATAATGTTGAAAATATAGGTCCAGTTTCTGATAAAGTAGATGTAGAAAGATATGTTGATGCAAAACTTAGACCTCTTGTCCCTAATCTACCAGACGGTTCACCAATAAACTTTAAAGATCCATCTTTATATTTTGATCCTACTGGTAAGCCAACTGAGTTTCATGACGAACTTATAACAATGGCAGGATATGGAGTATTGCCAGAAGGTTTTGCAGATATGTTTAATTCTGCTGCAATGCGTGGAGGCGTAGGGCTAGACGGTGAAATACTGTATTCATTTTTCAAATCATTTACAAATTCACAAAACAATTTAAGCAGAACAAATTTGCTTGCGATTGATGGGCCTAATACTTTATCTGCAAATACTAAAGCTGTATTCGGTACAGCTATGATGTTATATGAAGCAGGGTTTTTAGATACACCAAATGACGCACTTGCTGCTGTTGTTGATAGATATACTGATGTAACACCAGAACAAATTCTTTCAAATTTAAAACAAAAATTAGAAGGTACTTCATTAGCAGATTATATTAATGATGCTTATGAAGGTGCAGATACAACAACAATTAATGAACTTAAAACTGTTGCTATGTATATGGAACCCAACATTACAACAGGTGATGATTTAAAAGAATCTTTAAATAGATATTTATCTTCTATGTATTTTCCAGATGAACGAATGCTTGGTGCAGGAGGCTATGGACCAAAGGGCAATAGGTATCATAAAAATAGTAGAATAAAAAGATTAGGCTCTGTTGACCAAATGGACAGAATGGATAAAGATATTGCTAATGAAATTATTTCTACATTTAGTTCAGAAGAATATAGAAAGTATATTCAATTAGAACCGAAATACCAACTACCAAATAATCCTGTTACAATTGTTGATAATATCTTTAACACAGGTGTTTCTATTGCAGCTAAAATGGATGGGCTTAATTTAACTTTTGGATATGAACCTGATTATGCTAACCCAGATAAACTATATGTTAAGATCAAAGATGAGACAGGTGCATTCCGACAGCACATGATAAGTGAAACCATAACATTTACAGATGAACGTGGTGATCCTATAACAACAATAACTGAATTTCCTATGATAGTTGATTTAAATGATTATCTTACACCAACACCTCTTGTTGGGTTTTACTATAATCAGTTTCGTACATATGCAGCAAATTCTCCTAATGGAAACTATGAAGGGTTTTTAGCAGAAGATCCAAATGATTATAAAATAGTAGCAACTGCCAAAAAATTATTTAGACAGGAAGAAAAAGAATACACAGACGAAACTATGGACGCTTATGAAGCTCATGCATTTGCAATGAACCCTGAGACTATCCAAGATAATCGCGCAGAATTTGATAGACTTGTTAAAATAGGTATGATTCCTGAAGCACATTTGCCATATTTTAAACCATTTATGGAATAGTAAATGTCTGATTCAATAAAAACACCACCATTACGGCAAGCGTTTCCTCCAAATAAAATTGGGTATGAGTTAAAGAATAAACCAAAGTTTACAGAAACTTTACGCGCTAATATAGAAAAAAGATTTATTAATCCTTATAATGAAACGATTACTAATTCGTCATTACCTCCATTACCTGATCCTAATTTTAATTATGCTGATTATCTTGCAAAACGTGGTATTCCTCTAACTTCATCAAAAGGTAAATACGTTGCAAGATATGCTCAAACAAAAGAAAGCTCTGATGCAGCTTTAGAGCGTTATGAAAAACAAATACATTATCAAGAAGTTTTAGAAAGATCTGGTTTTTTAAATCTAGTTGGTTCTGATCCATTATTTTGGGGCGAGGTAGCTACTGGTACTAAACTTTTAAGTATGGCAGGTAAAGAAGTAACAAAAAAGATTGTTGCTGAATCTATTGAAAATGGTTTGGAACTTGGTGTCCAAAAATCATTGCTAGAAAAAAACTTACGAGGAACAATAGCACCAACTGCTTTTTTTGAAGGTGTCGGTAATTTATTTGATGCAACTACAAGGCTGAATATGAATGAAGATGCTTCAACAGTTCTTAAACAAGAGGCATTTGATTATGCAATTGCAGTAGCGTCTGCAACTGCTGTTGGTTATGGGTTTGGAAAATATAATCAAGCACAGTTTGAAAAACAGGAGCTTGTTAAGCGAAGATATGATATTGCGAGAAACAATGCAAAAGAGTTTATGGGAGGTATAAATTCTAAACCAGATAATCCATGGACAAAATCAAAAGACAAGGAAATTGTAAGCTATGGCCCTGATGTTGTGCCGCCACCGAAGTTTGCTGACGAAGATGTAGCTTATATGGGTGAATGGTTTACTAATACTATTTTTTATAAAGCATTACCAACACCAATGAAAACATGGATTATGTCTAATGCTCCTGCTGCAACTAAAGCAAGGTTTCTCAGACTAGCTAATGATGGTGGTGTTGGCTTCAAATTTAATCAATTAGGTGATGGGGTTGGTGA
>Ga0209645_1001041_pt1 | contig 14104 bp, 9 predicted proteins | sample ETNvirenome_6_30_FD_184070 | JGI IMG/M metagenome (GOLD analysis project Ga0209645, IMG submission 184070) | Marine viral communities from the Pacific Ocean - ETNP_6_30 (SPAdes) (version 2) | ecosystem: Environmental > Aquatic > Marine > Oceanic | place: Pacific Ocean | collected 2013-06-19
ATGCCTTATTGGAGTTCTTTGTCGCAAGAACAACGTGATTATTATACATCTTCTAACAATCCTAATGATCCGATAAGACAGGCTATTGCTATGCAAGCGCGTGAAGGGTATGGCATAGACGGTAATCCTACTTTTAGCCAAAGTGTAGAGAATACTGTAGGAAGAATACCAGGTGCTATACTTGAAAATGCAATTATGGAACCTCTTGGCGCACTTCAAGCAGGAGCCGTAGAGCTTGCAAAAGAAATAGTACCTGGTGGAAAAAGAGGAGATATTCGTAATGTCCTTCCAGGTCTTACAAGCGCAATTACAGGAGATCCTACAGCAAGACAAGAACTGCCTTCTGAGTATATAGGATTTCAAAACCCAGGAGGATTTTTTGATAGTCCTACAGCTTTTGGTAAAAATATAGCAAATCTTGCAATTGATGCTGTTACAGATCCTGCAGATCTTATTGGAGCGGGTCTTGTTGCAGATGGATTAGGAGTTTTTAAAAAAATACTTCAATATACACCAAAAGGGAAAAGGATAAAATTAAATCAGAAAGATTTAGATGCTTTAAAAGCATGGAATGATCAATATGGGTATAACTTAGATATTCCAAAAGATTTATCGGACAGCAAAGCAATTGATAAATTATATAAAGATATTTTAGGTCAGCATAACACTTTTTATAGAGGAGTAAGTACTAATTGGCCTGAACTTCAAATACAGCTTAAAAATAGACATGGCGTTGTAAAAGGTGAACAATTATGGAAAGAAATAGTAGAAGATTTTCAAAATAAAGGAATAGATCATATTAATAATCCTGAAGTAGCCGCAGAATATATGCTTACTAGATATCCAGTTGTAAATACAGGATATGGAAGAGTAGGACTTGACAATTTACCTGACTGGGCAGATGGTTTATATATGTCTAATTCAATGGGTACTGCTGAAGGATATACATATGGACAAGGTTTTATAGGAAAAGTACAAAGAATTTAGATTTCTCTGCTCCCAATAGGCAAGATTGGATAAAAGCTAATGAATTTGGTGTTATAAATGAGCGTAGTGTAGACTTTGATCAAAAAGCTTTTGGCTTTCTTTTTGACAAGGAGAGTTATGACCAAATAAAACCAGAAAAAATACTTCAACTATTTCCTGAAGAAATAAAACTACCTGGACTTTTCGGTGAAAAAAGAACTGTTGGGCAACTATTAAATATAGATTCAGCATCTAATTGGACAGAAAAAGAGTATTTAGGTCGCTATAAAGATTATTTAATTAACGGAACTAAAGAAGTAGAAAAAGATCTTTTGGCAGAACAAAAGAGTATTGCCGAAAAAATTATGCTTATAGCTAAAGATAGGTTTAATTTTAGACAAAGCAGGCCTATAGGAACAGAAGATGGAGGGTTTTTAATACCAAAGAAAAAAGAATTTAATTATGAATCTATACAAGATCTTTTAGAATCAAAAGATCCTTCTATAATAGATCTAAATTTAGAGAAAGATCCAGTAATTCAAGAATTACTTGAAGAGCATCAAAGTATAGATAAATTATTTGATGCAAGAAAAAGAATAGAAAAAGATTTTGACACTTTTCAACCTAAAAGCGAAGGGGATCATCTTCTTGAATCAGATGCTCTTGTCAAAGCAGATCCCCAAGTAAGAAGAACAATGTCTGTTAATGAAGCAGCAGAAAGATCGAGATATTTTTATGATAGCCCACCTGATCGTAAATATGACTATAATGATGAGCATATTCTTTTTAGGCTTGCTCCAGATGAAATAAATTTTTCAGCAGGAAAAGATCCAAAACTTTCAACAACTTCTATGTTGGAAAATAGAAATTATAACCTTTTAAGAAAGCTTAGAGACACTTTAGGCCAAGTAAATGAGGCTACAGGAGAGGTTGTAAAAAGTGGATTACATAGAGAATACGATGATATTCCTTCTAATGTAAATTTTAACGAGTTTGTAGACTTTGCAAATAAAAATTCAGTTATTAAGAAGTTTAAAAATAAATTTGGTGACAAAGGTACTTATGGACATTTAGCACCTAAAGACAGACCTACTGCAGAAGATATTGCAAAATACAATAGAGCAATAAAAGAAAAAGCAAAAGAATATTTTAAAAAGAATAATTTATTTGGAAGAAGGGAAAGAGTCTATGAGCATTATATTCCTGTAGGGCCACGAGGAGAAAAAGCTGTAAATCTAATTGAAAGTATTCCTGTTACTCATGGAGATGTTAATATATCAAGAGCACATGAAGGGCAATACACACCAGGCGCTACTAGAAAAGAGTACGGAGGAGAAGTAGACAGTTATCAAGAAGGAGGAGAAGTAACTGATCCTGAAGATCCGTTTGCAAATGCACTTCAGTCTAGAGAACCATATAGAGATGACTATATGAATAAACTTTTAAAATATGCAGAGCCTGGTGATGATACATACATGCGTATAGAAGATGCTTTTGCTGATAAATTTAATACAGAACTAACTCCTATAGAAAAAATTCATTATAAACTGTGGCTAGAAGCTGGTTTTGGTAATCCTCGTGATATTGGTGTATATGATATACAAGGTTATTGGAAATCAGGGCAATGGAAAAATAATACAGATCCAGATAATCATGGCACAGATACATTTAAAAAACCAAACCATCCTACCTTTTCTGCAGAATCTAAGTATAGCAAACAAAAGGGTGGTAGTGAATATATAGGAGGTATGTGGAGAGAAGATGGTGGATTTATGGCTGGGCCACATAATTTCTACGATAATGAAGCTCTTATGTGGGAATTTAACAGAGAACCTAATAGACCTGAGTATTTATATATGGGTTTACCTGCAGTAACAGTTAATGGATCTGATAAATAAATATAGCTTTGGCTATAGAAAATTTTTAAAAGCAATTTACATAACAATTTTTGTTATGATATTGATATAAACTAAATTATTTTTGTAATCAATTTTAAACACAATGAGTAAAGAAACTTTAGATTCAAAACCAATCACAAATGATCTAGAGATCTGGGATATTGACGATTCCAATCTTGACTCTTTAATTGAAGAACCTAAATCTTCAACTGAAGAACCTGTTCTTGACTTTGAAAAACCTGAAGGTAAAGCAAAGCAAGATATGTTCGATGACTTTGAAGAAGAGGAAACTCCTAAGAAAAAAGAAACTCCTAAAGCTGAAGAAGCTGAGGAGGAGGAAGAAGAACTTCCTGAGTTTGACCCAGGAGACGAATTAGAAGGAGAATCTGAGGAAGAAGAAGAGGCAGAAGAGAAAACTTCTAAAAAGAAAGAAGAAGTAGTTGAGGAAACAGAAGAAGAAGACAATGAGTTTTCTGTATTTGCTAAAATGCTAAACGAAAACGAACTTCTTGATCTTCCTGAAGACTTTGAAGCTAGTGAAGAGGGGCTAATGGATGCTTTTGCTGGTACTATTGAAAGTAGAGTAAAAGAAGAGATTGAATTGTTTCAAAGAGCGCTGCCTCAAGAAGGAAAAGACTTGTTAAGACACTTAATGCAAGGTGGATCAGTATCAGATTTTACAAATGTGTACTCTGCTCCTGATGTTACAAGAGTAAATCTTGAAGGACAAAAGAATATTTCTAACCAAAGAGCTGTATTACAAGAGTTTTTAAGGTTAAGAGGCGATAGTCAAGAAGATATTCAAGAAACTTTGCAAGATTATGAAGACTTAGGTAAGCTAGAACAGCAATCTAAGAAAGCACAACAAAAACTTTCTGCCTATTACGATGCTCAAAAGAAGCAATTAGCACAAAAACAAGAACAAGAACAGGCAGAAAAGCTTCAAAAAAGACAAGAAGTGCTTAATGATATACAAAAGACCATTACTGATTCTACAGAAATCAAAGGATTTCCTATGGGTAGAAAGGTAAAAAAGGATCTTATCTCATATATGACTGATAATTCAGTAAAAATTGACACTCCAAACGGCCCACAATACGTAACTCAGTTTCAAGCTGACGAAATGGAAGCGGGTAAGAGTGTTGATGACTTTATTCTTAGAGCATATTTGAGAATGACAGACTTTAGTTTAGATGGAGTTAAGAAAAAAGCTACAACTAACTTATCATCTAAACTTAAAGACCAACTTCAGCGTAGTAAATCAAAAACTGCTACACAAGCTAAATTTGGTGGTAATAAAAAGACAGGCAAAGCTTCTAGTGATGCCTGGATGATTTAATTTTTAACATTCTAATTTTTACAAAATGAGAGCACAATCTAAATTAGCGGTCTTGACCAGACCTTTTCATGCTAATTTCACAGAGGTTAATCACCTGGGTGCTGCATTCATGGCTGAGCCGCATAAATTTGATAAAGTGCTCACCAGAGTGTTCACAGCTACCCGTGTCGCTGATAATCCTCTTACAGCAATGACTAAAGGTATGGGTCGAACCCAAGAAATTTCGTCTTTTGATTGGGAGTGGGAAATGATGGGAGCATCTACACGTCCATTGGTTGCAACTGCAGCAGCTTCTGGAAGTGGTATTTCTCTTTCTGAAATCACACTTACACTTGATGAAGACTGGTTCAAACCTGGTGATGTTATTTCTCCTTCTGCTGGAGTAAGTCGTCAATTGGTACGTATTCAATCTGGCCCTGTTGCGGCTGCTGGCCCTGGAGTTGGTTTTGAGTATGTAGCACGATTGATGTCAGATTCTCAGACAGATGCACTAAGCGCTGCTGCACAAGCTGCAGGTGTTCAGTGGAGCAAAATGTTCTCGGTATATGAAGAAGGTGGTGACCAATCTGGTTCTACTACTTACGCTATGCCAATGAAACTTCGCTCGAATCTTTCAACATACCGTAAAGAATACTCTGTAACTGGAGATGCTGCTAACCAATCTTTGGTTGTTGCATTGATGGATGCTAACGGAAAAGTATACAAAGACTACAAATGGTTGAAGTATGCTGAAGCCGAGTATTGGATTCAGTTCTACAAAGAAAAAGAAAGAGGTCTATGGTACGGACGTTCTCAGTCTTCAGTTGCTGGAGCTAATGGACGTATCGCACGTACAGGCCCAGGTGTTCAAGAGCTACTTGAGGATTCTCACGTACACTTCTATAACACTCTTAGTGAAAAACTTATCCGTGAATATCTTCTAGATATTTTCTTCGGACGAGTTGATATGTCTAACCGAAACATTGTTGCGTACACAGGTGAGTACGGAATGCTTGCATTCCACCAAGCTATGATGAACGCTTCAGCTCCTTTCTTGACTGTTGATTCTAAATTTATTGGAGGATCAGGTTCTAACTTGGAGTTCGGTGGTCAATTCGTTAAATATCGCGGCCCTAATGGTATTACTCTTACACTTCGTCACAACCCAGTTTATGATGATCGTGAGATTAACCATATCTACCATGATGAACTTCAAGTTCCAATTGAGTCTATGAGATTCACATTCTTGGATTTCGGTGGTGCAAAAGGGGACGCTAATATCAAGTATGTCCACAAAAAAGGTGGTTACAAACTTGGTTACGTATCAGGTCTTCAAACTCCTTACGGAGCTAACAAGGGTGGTATCATGTCAAACGCTAAAGATTCTTACACTATGATCGTTCACGATCAGTGCGGAGTTCAGATTGACGATGTTACTCGTTGTGGAGAGTTGATTTTGGCGCAAAACTAATAACCAATTTTACGTAATATGAAAGCTAAAGAAACACATTTAGTCTACGTAAAACCAATCATCAAAGAAAAATGGCATGGTCTAGATAAACTAGGCCGTGCCAAATTTCAAGGAACGTATGATACTATTATGGCATTGTACGATTCTAGAGTCGGGAAACTTGCAACTGGATTAGAGCCAGAAGATGAAACAAGACTAGGAGCTGCTCTTGGAGTAGACCTAACTTCATCATCAGCAAATGAGTACTGGGGTAATTTTAAAGTTAAATTAGAAGATAAGACTACAATCTTTGATACTAATAAACCTAACGATGAACTCCAAGTACGTCTTATGCGGGCTAGTAATATGGTTGCAAATTCTCAAAAAGAATATGCAGAAGGCAAATGGCCTGGTGCAAAATATGTTATTTATGACGAGCAAGATGAAGTAGAAACTCAAGCTAGAGAAATCGAAGTTGAGGCTAAAGCTATGGGAATCTTTACAAAGCTTACTCATAATAAACGATGTGATCTTCTCAAAGTCTTTGGTAAGTCTGCGGACAATACATCAGAGGAATTTTCATACACTAAACTGTATGAGATTGTTAGAGATAATCCATCAAAATTTATCAAAGTTGCTTCTGCTAAACCAGAAGAGATTAAAGTAAAGGCGTTGATTTTCGACTTAGAGAGAAAAGGAATCTTTAGAAGAAAAGGTACCGCATATCTTTACAATGATCAGCAAGTAGGGTTTGATTTTGAAGATACAGTACTAAACCTACTGAATCCAAAATCTCAAGAAATGCTTGTTAAACTAAAAACTGATCTAGAAGCTAGATCCTAATAATTAGGTATGACCGTACAAGACATGCATTATGACTTCAAGTTGAAGTTCAATAAAGTTGACAGTCAAGACCAGGCAAATTTTAAAGCGCCTGAAATAGACTGGTGGCTGAACGAAGCTATGGAAGTATTCATGAAGCAGAGATACGGCATAAATAATATAAAAGGTGAAGGCTTTGAGACAACACAAAAAAGGATAGACGATCTACGAAACTTAGTTATCAAAGATCAATCACTGCCAGCAACGGCATTGACTATCGACAATTCTTTTGAAGCTCCTCTGCCTGGAGATTACATATTTGCCATACGTCTTCAGGCAGAGACTTCTAAAGAACCATGCGGACGCAGAATTTGCGTCTGTACGCCTACGCAGCATGACGATCTGAGTAGTGTATTGAAAGATCCTTACTATGAGCCCAGTTTTGAATGGGGAGAAGTGCCAATTGTATATGGTACAAAAAGCGATACAGTTGCTGACTCTAATAAGGTATTTGGATATACTGATGGAAGTTTTGTAATAAATTCGTTCATCCTTGACTATCTTAGACAGCCAAAGCGAATAGCTTTTGTAAGCGGATTACCTGGGCAATCATATAATTATCCAGATGGTAGTACTGTAAACCAAGATCAAGGATGTGAACTCCCTGATCATACCCACAGAGAAATTGTGGATCTTGCAGTACAAATGGCATCGGGTAGTGTTAACTCTCCAGGTTTCCAATTTAAAGCTGCAAAGGTTGCACAGAATGAATAATTATTTTAATCCTTAAAAATTACTAAAATGGAAAGACCTGTAGAAAGTGTATTGGTAGCTGCTGATACTGGTGGTATCACTGCCAACACTACAACACTCGCTGCTTTTCTTGCTAGTGGTACTGTAGGAGAACTTGCTATTTTCAACGCAGATACAAATACTGCTGTTGCTGGTGCTGCTCTACCTACCCGTCACTACTACGCTGTAAAAGTTAGCACAACTGAATTAAGAAAGTCTCCGACTTTTAACTCTGCTCCTGCATATATTGCATCTGCAGTAGGTGCTTCTGGAAGCGCTGGATCTGCTACTATTAGCTCTTTTGACGGAGATTGCGAAACTGAGTATATTATCAAAGTACGTCTTGAATCAGAAAAGATTTTTCAATCTTATGGATATCAAGATCTAGTTAAAACATATTCTTATGTTTCTCGATGCTGCGGAAGTGCATGTGGATGCCCTGAAGGTGCTGCATGGGATGTTGCAATGGGAATTGCTGAGCAAATTAATGCTGATCGTGAAAACGAAATGCTTACTCCTGACGCAAATGAATTTTTGCTTGGTAATGCAATTGTTCGTAATAGCGATTATATTGCTGGTATTACTGTAACTAATTTTGATAATGATCAAAATTGGGATTTTGTACAAGGTTCTGCTGATGTAACTTGTACAACTAATATTCAATATGGTGGTGGTACTGCCGTTGTAGTTGGTGACTTTATTGCTGTTATTGATACTGGTGCTGTTGGTACTGTTTCTGATGCAAATGCTGATTACTTTAGAGTTGAAGCTATTAATGGCTTGGTTCTTACACTAGATCGCCCTTACCCACATGGTACATTTACTGCTGCTGGTGGAGGTTCTGATCTTGTTGTAGTTCCTAAAGCTACTGCTGAAGCAATTGCTGACTCTAAATGGAGCATTGAAATTCCTGGCGGTCAACATGCTACTCCTGCTGTAGGTGCTATTTCTCCTATTGCTAATGTAGTAAATAGTCAATTCGTTTCTGTTAACATTGGCCTTCTTGGAGGATTTGATTGTAACGGAACAGTTTCTACAACTGCGCCTACAATGCCTAATGGTCAAGATTGGCAAGTATCTCAAATGGAATTGAAAAACAGTAAGAATGCTATTGGTGCTGGAAACAGACCAAGCCCTTACAGAACTCCATTCCCATTGAGTCAAAATGTTGCTAACGAATCACTTACTGTTTCTGGTATGACGTATTACGTATTGTCAGTTTCTTACGCTGATCAACACACTTCTGCAGCAACTGCTGGAGCTGTTAGATCTCCCTATGTTGTAAGACTTGTAATTGCGGATACTGATGCTGTAGGCGGTACACCTACTAGTACTACTTACGATAACGTAGTTACAGTATTTGGTAACGGTTGGAACGGAATCTCTATCAACTCTGACGGAGTTATTCCTGTACTATAATATATACGGACACAAGGAGGAGAGGCAACTCTCCTTCTTTTGTGTCTGATTCGTTCCAATTTAGCTATGGTATCAAAAACTCCGTTAGATCAATCGTCTTCTTCTTTCAGTGGTAAACTGTCTACTAGAACGTTAATTTCAAAATCTATTGAAACACAACGTAATCTAGAAGTATGTTCTGAAATACAGTTTTCTGAAGAGTGTATGGAAGATAATCAAGTGTCCTTAATAATGGACATTGGCGATGACCATAACTTTGTTACGACTACTTCTCCATATGGAACAGATTCTTGGAGTCAATGTGGGCCTTCTGGAGCAATTGGAATTGATGATCTTAACCCTGGAGATGAGGTTACAGTATCTACTATATGTAACCAACCTGTAACTACTTTAGGAGACGGGACTCAAGCATGGGAACTTCCTACGTGTGGAGACGATGCAATACCATCTGATACTGCTATTTATATATTTTATGACTTAACATCTTTCGGAGAAGCAGAAGCATTGACTGCTGCTCAATCTGCAGTAAATTGGGCAGAGTTTTTACCTAACCACTCAGGAGAAGTTCATCATATTCAAATATGGGGAGAACGTTGGATTCAATGGGCAGAGTTTCCAAAGACAGGTATGTTTGGTGGCTTGTTTGGAGATAGAACTCAGACAACTGCTACTATTAATAATCAAGTTGTTAATGTTGGTAATCCCGTTAGTTTTAGTGGTAATGGTGGTATAAATAATCCTTTTGTATTTGATTTAGAAGCAAGTGCTGCTCAATACTCTACTAATGAGTATGCTAGATACTGGACAGAAGCTCAAATATTACAAGGATTACAACCTACACAGAATTTAAATGCTGGTACTGTTTATCCTCAATATCAAGCAACTACTAAAAATGTACTTGTAATATGTATTGCAGATGAGGCACAAGCGCAAGCAAGGTATAAACAAAACAGTACTCAAATAGGATGGGCAGATTACCACTCACAAGGGCCTGGTAATAATACAGATAGTACTAATACATATCTGGGAGTAGTAACTAAATCAAACTGGTCAAACGTAGGAGAAGCTCAAGGATGGCCTTTTCCAACATTAGACCCTGCTACAAATAATTTAAACACAGTATTTGGAAGTTCTTCTAACGCTGCCTTGCAGTATAGACAAGGAACTACAATATATAATAATACAAGTAGTGACTATGTACTTAAGTTAAACTATTTTGAAGCGTGGAAACAAGCTGCTTTTTATGACGGTACTAAACCTTATAATGGTTCAGTAAGACCATCTATGATGAAAGATGAAATGCAGTTTAATAATTCATCTAATTATACAGCTTCTTGGGAAAGAGATTATAGAAGGTTTGCTATGATCTATAGCGAGTATAGTCAAGGCCCTACAAGTTCTACATACGAACAAGACGTAGCTGATGGTTTTAGTGTAAACTTTTTCGTGTACGCGGGTAGACCTGCAAGTCCTAATCCTACACATATTGCTTTTCCATTACATGTAGTGGCGGCTATTACTGATAATGCTACTTATACAGATAACTCAGGAAACTCTGTTACTACAACTGGCGGACTAATCGAAGATGATAACTTACCTTATAGCGGTCTGTGGGATGAGTTTAGTAATGGAGCAATTAATACTTTACTACCATTATCTTACATAAGTGATGGTAGCTCTTCTAATGGACAAAATCCATATTTTGATACTGGGTTAGGTAAACTTTCTACAAGACAGTGGGCATATAATATTGACCAAAACGTTACAGCTCTAGAACCCACAATTTGGAGAAGTAAGTTTTCAGATGATCTTACTAGTTTAATAGGCGCAGGTGTTACCTGTGATGGAACAGATTGTCTACGCATACTTGTAATTGACGAGTCTACAGGTCTGCCTGTACCAAACTTTCAAGTAGATATTCCTGAGTATTCTAACTCAGCTCCTTTTATAACAGACGAAACAGGTCAGTTATATGTAACAGGATTATCAGATCAGGCTTACAATATACTAGGATGTTACCTTTTCCAAGGAGAAGGAGACTGTTCTCAATATAGTATGCAGATTAAGATAAATTCTCAAACGCATACAGTAGGAACAGCTTGTAAACCAGGCTGTACAGATCCAGAGGCTTGTAACTATGATGAAACTGCGGGAGTTGACGATGGGTCTTGTATCTATCTAGATTGCAATGGCGATTGTGGAGGAACTGCTACTATAGACGAATGTGGAGAGTGTGCTGGAGGAAATACAGGAATTGAGCCTGGAACTTTATTAGATGACTGTGGAGTATGCGGAGGCAACAATATAAATAAAGACATCTGTGGAGAATGTTTTGGAGATGGTACTAGCTGCTCAGGTTGTACAGACCCTACTGCGAGTAATTATAATCCAAATGCTACTGTAGATGATGGTACTTGTCAATGTACAATACCTTATTACGAGTGTATTTTAAAAGAAATGGCTAAGAGAATTTTAAAAGATTGTTCTCTAGATTGTTACGGAACAGATTGCGAAGAGCACGATCCGTATCTTTATGAAAACTTTAGAACACTCGAAAGTTTACTTACACAACTTAAAGCATATAATAGAGGTATTTGTGACTCTAGTGCGATAAGTATTATTCAAGAAGCGTTAGAAGCATTGCCTATTCTAAAAGACGAATGGGAATGTGGAACCTGTAAAGATTGTTAATGGCCCTTATAGAATACATACCAGGAGGAAGTCCTAGAGATATTCAACCAGATGATATCTATTACATTACTGTATATTTTTGTAATGATAGTGGAAATTGTCCTGGGCTAACTTTTCAAGGTACTTGGTCTGAAGTAAATGATTTTTTCTACGATAATGTAACTACAGGAGATGGTTATATAAATCAAGTAGAGTGCGAAACTTACTGTAGGGATAATCCTTGTGAGTTTATGAATCTAAATATTGTCAGCATGACTGACGAATCTCCTGCAGGCAATGACGGAAGTATTACTTGCTCATTATCTTGGGTATACGATCAGACTCTTCCTGTAATTACTAATGTGCCTATCAATCTTTATGATGCTGGAGGTAATATAATTGCTACACAATATATAAACCCACCTGAAGTATTTACATTCGACAATCTTACTCCTGGATATTACTCTGTAGGAGTAGAACCTTCTTTTACATATGAAGTAAATGGAGGGCCTGCTGAGGTTTCTAATTGCGATGTACGTAGACAAAACGCTGTAATTGCAGAAGATAAGACTGTATTTGGATGCACTGATCCTGAAGCTTGTACTTATAACCCTGAAGCTACAGTTGATGATGGGAGTTGTTTATACAATGACTGTAATGGAGATTGCAATGGAGAAGCTTATATAGATAACTGCGGCAATTGCGTAGGAGGAAAAACAGATGAACTTCCATGCGAAGCAGATTGTGCTGGTGTGTTTGGAGGAACTTCTGTAATAGATGATTGTGGTGTTTGTAATGATCCTTTATCAGATAGCTACAATTCTAGTTGTGTAGATTGCGATGGGGTAGTTAACGGGCCTAATATGATTGATGGCTGTGGGGATTGTAACAATCCTAATAATCCTACATTATGGAATGCTGAATGCTCTGGTTGTAAAGATTCTTGTGCAGTAAATTATGATGAAACTGCTGAGTTTGATTGTAATGGGTGCTGTATAAATACAGGTGTAAAATTAAACTGTCCTTGTGATAGTACAACAGCAATCCCTACACTAGAACTTTATGCAATATTCCCAGACGGAACAACATGGACATTAGAATCTGTAGAACTAATTATAGGAAGTGGGGTAGACTATACCTATAATGGAGTTAATTATACACAAGAACAAGAGATTAAATCTTTAGATAGTTCTGATGTTGTATTTACAACAGGAAATGAAAAATTACCAGATGGTAGAGTATATGGTTCTGTGGGAATAGGATTAGCAGAAGCAGGTGGTAGTATTATAGATGGGTTTTATTCTATAAAAATGAAAGGTAGTGCTGTTTATAATGGAGAGACTGTTTTAGATAATGGAGAGTCAGAAATATGTGGACTATTCTTATGTAATATAGAAAAGTGCCTACAAAAACATATGAAACGGATTATGCTTGATGCTCAATGTTGCGATTGTGATAATCTGAAAGAAACTTTTATAAAAGCTTTTACTCTTTACAGAGCAGTTAAAATAGCAGAAAACTGTGCTATTAAATCTGATATAGAAAGAGCTATTAAAAGATTGCAAGAGTATTGTAAAATACTTGATAATAAAACCTGTGTAAACTGTTGATATGAGTACTGATTGCCAAAAATGTTGTTCTTGTACTGACGATCAGTTAGTTCTTACAGACATGTGGAACTGTAAGTATATAAATCTAGTTAAGACTTTTCTTAACCAATCTTACTATGGGGACAGATGTTTAGCAGAAACTACTGAAAAGTTGTTTTTACACAATGCAATGTTTTGGTTATTTCAAACCAATAATGCGCCTACTTTTCCATTAAATGAATATGCTGGCACAGGTTGTAAAGCTTCTACGCTTATGGATACTTTTCCTTCTGCTATATGTACAGATGTAGTATGTGATATGATAAAAAAACTAGAAGATCTTTTAGGATCTTGCTGTACTTTATCAGAAGGAGTTGAAATAGGTTATTGTGAAAGAGGTAGTAAAGGAGAATGGGAAGCAGATTATAATAATGGACTTGGATATCAAGTAACAGATATTGTATTTTTTGCTAACCAATATTGGAGAAATACTATTCCTAATAATACTCAATCACCATCTAATAATCAAGTCACTAGTGGCTGGGAAATTTGTCAAAATGTTTAGTGGATTAGGTTTAAATATTTTAAATTCAAATGCTAATCAGCTTCCAGGAGGAGGGGCACCTGCTGTTAACCCCGACTTTGTAACTACTTGGAACGTTGCAAGTGATGGCGAAACCGTTACACTACCTTTAAAAAGTAGCGGCACGTTTAGCGGTACTATTGACTGGGGCGATTCCAATTCGGATGACCTAACATACGCAAACCGAGCGCATACGTATACAACTGCGGGAACTTACACTATTACGATAAGCGGAGATACCTTACAAGGTTGGGCTTTCGAAAATGGAGGCGATAAGCTAAAGATTACGGACGTATCAAACTGGGGAACAATCTTTGAGTTTGACAGAACGAGAATGTTTCAAGGTTGCGTGAATATGGATGTTAGCGCGACCGATGTGCCTACAATCAGCACGACCGCAATGACAAGCCAATTCTATCAAACGGGAATCACTACTCCTGACTGGTCAGGTTGGGATATGACAGGCGTTACTACTTATGAATTATGCTTTCAAAATTCCTCTTCATTTAACGGAAATATTGCAAATTGGGTAACCACATCAACCACCAACATTAAAAATATGTTGGCTAATTGTTCATCGTTTAACGAAGATTTAAG
>Ga0209645_1001042_pt1 | contig 14095 bp, 14 predicted proteins | sample ETNvirenome_6_30_FD_184070 | JGI IMG/M metagenome (GOLD analysis project Ga0209645, IMG submission 184070) | Marine viral communities from the Pacific Ocean - ETNP_6_30 (SPAdes) (version 2) | ecosystem: Environmental > Aquatic > Marine > Oceanic | place: Pacific Ocean | collected 2013-06-19
TTTTGTTTTTTTGCTTTCGTCTAATTTAATGATGTATTCAGTATCAGTAGTATTGTCGGTTAACTCAATTTCGTCATCGTCCTGTTGGATGATGATTCCATCTTCGTCTCCCATTGCTTTAAATACTTTTAATACTTCTTCATCGGATGCTAATGTTAAATCTAGAGGTGGCAGTTCAGGTAACTCTACGTCGTCTGTCTCGTCCTCAATATCAAGTTCCATATCATCTCCCATTTCAGTTTCCATGTCCATTTCCATTTCGTCATCGTCCATGTCATCGTCTAGGTCAATCATATCAACTTCTTCTTCTTCTTGCTCCTTAAGGTAATCGTCTGTATTTAACGATTCTTTTACTAATTCGTGAATTTCTTCCTTCATTGTTGAAGCAAGTATTTCTTTTGCATTAGACTTCATAGTTTCTTCCAACTGTTCCGCCTCGAGCAACGCTTTTTCTAAAATTGATTCGCTCACGTTTTTTTATTTTTTTAAAAGTTTATTATTATACCGCACCGCATACCGCAGCATGGTTTATTAATAAATATAAACTTTTTGTAAAAAATCTTTATTTTGAGGTTTTTAGTGGGGAATTTATCTATTTAAGAAATTGTCTAGTTTAGACATCATAGATAATGACTTGTTTACTGTATTAGATTTTGACGATTCTATCATTTCTGTTGGTTCATCTACACTGTCAGCTTTTTCGTCTTCTTTAAATAAATATGACCCTGGAGTTGATGGTGAAGAAACCAAATCGAAACAAATTAATTCAAAATCTTCTTGTACTTCATTATACTCTCCATTTTTAGTTAATGAACCCACACCTCTAGAAGAAATACCTAATGTTACCCCTTGTCTTAATAAATTAGCGGCCATATCACCAACACACGATATTACACCTTCTTTTAAATAACCTGGAGATGTTAATAATTTAAGTTTACCTATTAATCTATTTCCATCCCACCAGGTTTCTGTAATTATGTGAGAAGCTCTATCTAAATCGATAAGTGAAGATTCTGGGTGGTTAAGTTCTGATATTGCACCACCTCTTTTTATAACTTCCTGGTATCTTTCGTTTTCTCTTTTTAATATATTTTCTGGGTATATTCTACCGTTTCTATTTGGGGTGTTATATTTTTGGAGTATTGCGTTCATATATATTTCACCATCGAAGTTGTCTTTTGCCATTTCTCTTAAGATTCCTTTGTTGTCATCTGGTGAAAGGTGTCCGTCATGCTCAACTAATATTCCATGACCGATTTCTCTTGCTTCTAATACTCTCATAATATTCTTTTTAAATAAATAGTGGTGTTAGACAAAAAAATCTTATATCACTTTTTAGATTTATAGAACTGAAATGTCTCGGAAGTTAGTAAAGTTTTATTTATTATCTCATTTGTGAGATTATTAACTGATTCGGAAATAGAAGGTACTTTAATATCTTTATGTTTAAGGTCTTTAAGGAATAAGGTTATTTCACACCTAAGAAAACTTCTTTTACCTTTTTTTATCCCACTAGCTCTTAAATCTAAATCTACTATAGTTTTTGTTTTGAATGGGGTTTCTGACAATTTATTATATACTCTATGTTTTATATCGTTTTTTACTTTTTTAATAGGTCTTTCCCAGTTTAGTAAGTCTTCTTTTGGTTCTGCCCAACTAGATAAATTTAAGTATATAGATTTTAGTGAAGACACATCTACAGTGCCATAGGATGTTTTAAATACATCGGAAATTTTAGTGTTTATTTCTCGTCCTTGTTTTATCATACCATATATTTTTTATACTTTAAATATAAAAAATACGTGTAGTTAGTTCAAGTCCTCTAGGAGACTCCTAACCCTAATATATGATTTTTTTGTGATATTTAACCCTCTTATTTCGTTTTTAACTTCCACTAACTTAGCTGATAAATTATCATCTTTGGACTCTTTTAATAAATCGTTAATTTTATTTAGGGTTATTTCTTTAACATTATTAAACTCAGAACTTAAATTATCTTCTGTCATTAACAATGTATTTTTTAAAATGGTTTGTTGGTTTTCACTTAGTGAATTTCCATATTCTTCTCCATAATTTTTAGATAAAACATGGGAAAGTATTTTAGGGTTTTTTATTTTACCTTGGGTTTTTTTGGTTTTTAGGGTATTTTCACTTAGTATATTTTTTGAATTACTAACACTCTCTAAGTTAATTATAGAATTACTATAAACTATATTATCTATATTCTCATAAATAGTATTTGTTTTTTTGGTACATAGTTCTTTTCTATCAGAGATAATTTTATCTAGAATAGGACTAACTTTATTTAGTTTATGTTTGTTTCTTTTTAAAAAATCTACAGCTTCATTTATGTAGTTAACCGAATCTTTTTCATTTTTAAACTTTTTAGTCTCTATTTCATTGTATAAAGTAAAGAATTCCCTCAATACCTTGGAGTACTTCATTGCTCCCATTACTACAGATAAATTTCTTTTAAATTTATTAGTATCAGTAAAGGAGTTTTCTAAAATACTGTCTATATTATTTTTGTAGTAACCGAAATTTTTCATAAGTGTCTTTTATAATAAATATACTTAATCCTCTAATAATGAATCTACCTTATCATTTATACTATCAATATTATTTTTTGTTCTATTTACTACCTCCTGTAACCCATCCAAAGATAGACCTTTTTCTTCCATTAATAATGGTAACCCTTTTTCTTTTTTAAACGATTCTGCTGCTGGAACTGGTTCTGTCACTTCATCTCCACCACCAGGAGCCTCAGTTTCAGGACCACCCATATCAAAATCTGCAACATCCTGACTTCCCGTATCTAGTCCTGGTTCATCACCTGCTGTATCTGCTCCACCTTCACCACCTTCCTCAGTTGGTGGTTCTCCGTATAATTTGTCAACAGTATTAAATAATCCTGTTTTCTTAATAGTTTCTGCAGTTTTTTCTAATTCACCTGATAATGCTTTTTCAAATCTTTGTTGTTGTAAATCTAATTTAATTTCTTCATCACTCATCCCTAAAATAAATTTCTTTGCCCATGTTGCTGATACCGGAGCTATACCACTACCAGGGTCTCCTACAGCATCTTTATATAAAGTTATTTTAGTTTGCCATTGTTCTAACTTTAATAATTCAGCTTGTGTCGATGGGTTCGTCAATCCTAAAGAAAAATTCTCTAGTTCATCCTCAAAACCTAAAACATATAAATGAATAATAGCTATTTTATTTAATTCTTGTATAATAGCTTTTTGAATCTTATTTATGGTTCTTGCGAATCTAATATCTAATAAAGCCAAATTTTTACCTTCTCCAACAACCTCCTCAAAACCTAAAAATGCTTTTGGTATTCTAAGAGATGCTAGGAGTTTTTTCTGGATATATTCAATATCTGCAATTTCACTTAGGTTGGTTGCTCCAGGTAGTGTATCTATTGGACTTGCCGCTGCTTGGTCTCTTACAGGTATAAAATAATCTTGGTCAACAGCCATCTGATTCATTCTCAAATCTACATTACCGTTTTGTGGGTCAACAATAGGGTCTCTTTTAAATTTATTTGCAACTTTTTGGATATAAGCTTCGACATCCTTATCATCCATATTACCAACAAAAACTTTAAAAACTCTCCTTTCAGGTGCTCTAGAAGTTCTATAGACTAACATAGCGTCCTCAGCTAACAATAATTGTTTCCATATTCTTCTACATTTTTCCAACATTGACGTACCGTAAGGTAGTCTTCTATCATCACCTAGTAACCTAAAGTGAGCTACCTCCCAAGAATTGAATTTGATGTCTTTTTCTCTCCAATTAAATTCTACTTTATGAGCGTTAGGGTCATCGTTACTTATCTGGTTTAACGCACTATGCCCCTCATTTCTTTCCAATTCAATATTAGGTAATTGATTAACACCGATAATTCCTTTTTCCGGGTCAATTTTAAGATAAACAAAATTATCACCATATTTACACGTATTACGAATCCACATAGGTAAATTTGTATTAACATCTAATACGTTATTAAATAAATCACCTAAAATAGATTTAATTCTAGTGGACTCAGAGTATATGGACAACATGTAACCTTTTTCTGATGGTGTAGTTGCTTCTTCGGAGTATATATCTAACGCTGCTGATATTTCTGGTGTAAATTCCATTGATTCATAATCGTAATATGAAGCTAGTCTTGTTGGTTCATAGTATACTGATTTTGTATATAATTCATTATCTATTTTTTGCCATTGATTGGATAGATAAAGTGATTGTTGCATTTGAAGTTTTTCCTTTTCAAACTCATCTTTCGAGTCTGTTTTAAGGATATCTTTTGGTAACATCTTAAATTTTTGGTACGTTGGTTCCTCTTGTGTGGGGCCACCAGGTCCAAATAATTTACTCAGTCTTTGGTATATTGTTAAGTTATCTGCCATGTTGTTTAATAATATTAATTATTTTATAAATAGTAAATCATTTGTTATCGGACCTTCCCAAATAACCACCCGTAATCTTTATACATCTGTTTTGCATCACTATTTTGATTTCCTGGTTGTCCAAAAATCCCTCTATTAGATGGTGGTCTTCTATGTTCTGGTTCTTTACTTTCTCCATTTGCACTCCCTGAAGTGGTCCAACTATCCAACATAGCTTTAGTTAAACTATCTGCTTTTTGTAGTTGTGAAAAAGAATTTTCCCCCACATATAAAGCCATTGCTATTGCCATTATTAAATCATCGTGTTTTCCCTTCATATGATTAGGTTTACCATTTATATAGACAAAAGTATATAATTCGTTCAATAATCTTTTAGAACGTATAGTAAATTTATGTCTTAATGACTCTTCAAATGCCGCTACAATTTGACTTCGTTTATTATTAAAAGCCAATCCTGGAGTTTTATTTCCATCATTAGGGTTGTATTTCCATTTATCAGCGGTATTCATACCTTCAACATATAGGTCTTTATACCCTAGTTCTTGTAGTTTTCTAGATGTTGCGACACCCATACCACCTGTAATGTCAGTAACAACATAAGCATTGTACATACTCCCCCATTTATATACTATATCTGCTGCTAAATCTGGCGGTATCTTACCTAAATATTCTAAAACCTGACACCTTTCATCAAAATCTATTATGATGATAGAAGTAAAATCTTCTGAGTCACCCCTACTAACGTCACACCCCAAAATATATCTGTGACCTTCTTTAGGTTTTTCCCAAACCCATAACTGATTACCCACAAACATTTCTTCTGGGTCTCTGATATCTTCATTTTTTATTCTCTCTATTGTCTCTACTGGTATTACATTATCTCCTGAACCTAAAAAAGCACTCTCTAATTCTTGTGAAACCTTTCTCCTATCGTACTTAAGTTTTTTAACCATACTCTCAAACCAAGAAGAACAAGGTTTATAACCATCCCTAATTAAATCCTCAAACTTATCTAAACTTTTTTCATATATAAATTCATTCTCATTATAATCTTCTCTATTTAATAAAAAATGCACTATATCTTTACATTTAACCCAAAAAAGGTCTTTTGTAAATCTGGGGTCATTTTCCCAATGTAGTTCAGAAATATGAAAACTATTTAAACCTTTGATGGCCTGTTCATATATTTCATAATATATTTTATCATAACCATTAGGTGTAGATATTACTATTACTTTACCACCTGTGGATAAGGATGCCATACATGCCGCCCAAAAATCATCACCAGCTTCAATATATGCAGCTTCGTCAAATATTAGTGTTGTTGGTGTGTATCCCCTTAATGCATCTACTGATGTTGCTACTGCTTTAACTTCACAACCATTATTTAACTTAAAATGTTTTTGTGAGTCTTTTTCTTTAGAAAAACCTACGTTAATCCAATCAGGCCACTGATTTAAAAAACCTCTAACCTTATTTGCAAATTCAGATGCAGTATCTAATTTATTTGCAATAATAAGTATTTTTTCTGGTTTAGTTTTAGAAGCAAATTGTAATTTTTTGGATACCCAAGCTGCTGTAGCTGTTGAAACTCCGGCTTGTCTATACTTTTTAGTTATGTTGTCACTATACTTATCAAAATTAGATAACATCATCTCCTGTTCAGGAAACAAATTAAAAGGTACATATTTAGATTGTGTATTATCGTATGTTTCTAGATATGTTTTAATAGCATAATTAGTATCTTGTAAGCATCTTGCATATTCTTTTATCAACTCTTGTTTGTCCATATGCTATAAATATCGTAAAAATATTAACTCTTTACAAGTTGTATAAAAAGTCTTTCTCGGCTTTTGTTAAAGAATCCATACCACTTTTATTTATTTTGTCTAAAATAGTATCCATATCTAATTCTTTAACATCTGGAGTTGGTGGTGTGTCGTCTATTGGGGTGGGAGTTTCACCAGAAACATCTTCATAGTCTTCTTGTTTTAACTGTTTAACAATATCATCAACCATTTTCTTAACTTGGTCCTTACCTTTTTGACTACCGGACAATATTTCTTTAGCTAATTTAAGAAATTCTTCAGCTTCTAGACTTACAAATTTAAAATAAAAGTAATTTTTAATTCTTTTTTGTTCCTCCATATCAAAAAAGTTATCTGGGTAAACTTCCAAAAATTTCTCCCAAATTACTGGTCCTAATCTTAAGTCCCATACTTCTGCTGGTAATGTATCTTCCATCCCAATTACCTCATCTGCCATTTCTGGGTCTGAAGGTAAACCATGAGCTGATATATATTCCATAACACCCTTATATAATTCATGAACTAAAATAGGGAACATTAGTCCTGTTGCTTTAATTGTTGGTGGGTCTGTTTCTAGGTCTAGTTCTTCTTTTCCAGCCATTGCAGACTCTGCTCCTCCTCCACCCATCATACCTTCCATATCTGGCATCACCCAATAAAGTAAGTCATTTACTGACATTACTATAGAATATAAACCAACTAAATCTGGATTAATATCATTCAATTTTTCATTAACTAAATGATACATATAGTGTGCTTTTTTTGCTGACCCTTGTATTAAAGAATTTATAAACCTTCTTTTTTGTTTTTCCAAATCTAATTTCTGAAGTCTTTTTGCGGCCTCATCTTCCATTTCAAAGTTAGGGAATTCTAGTTCTTTTTTCTTCTTTTTTTGAGGTTTCATTTGCATTCCAGAAGTGTCAGGTTTTTCTAATTTTGCGTCAAATTGTAAATCTCCTTCTGGTATACCCATTTCATCTACCACTAATTCTACAGCTAAATTTTCTAAAGTTTCTCTGTTTTGAGATTCTATTTGCATAATTCTTCTTGCTGCTTGCATTAACATTGGTTGTAAAGACATGAACGTTTGTGGGTCAATATTTTCCACACCTGTCGCGTCTTTTACTTTTTGTACAACGTCTTGAAATCTTTGAGATGCGATTAATTCTTCAAAATTATCTGGAATACCATCTTTATCTACATCTGGGAATGCTTGATGGCCACCTAGTGGGTGTTCCTGTGACCTTAACTTACGCTCAATGTCTGGTGACATTCTTTCTCTACCAGCACCATAATCAATAGGAGGTGCTTCATTAAGTTTTTTCTTAGCCATGTTGTGTTAGTGCTTTACCTAAATTAGTTGATTTTAACCAATCCGGTAAAGGAGAGTCATTACCTCTAGCTTTAGGTTTTGGTTTGGTTTTTGGTTTTTCGAATGGTCCTCTTCTTTTCTTTTCTCCTGGTTTTGTTGGTGCTATGGTTGGTGTTTTTACTGGAGCAGTGTCTACGGGAGCTCCTATATAGTCTCCTTCATCATCTCTATCAGTTTCACTTAATTCCATACCACCTACAGCATTACCATTAAGTTTTATGTTACCTGATGGACAAATATTTAACTCTATAATTTGTTCGTTTTCTGGGTTTTGGAGGTACCCATTCATGTGTCCGTCATCATCAAACCCATCAACTTCTACTGTCATAGGAGGTGTCATTTCTGAAGCGATATCCATAACCGTAGCAAATGAATCTTTTTGTGAATCAGTACCTATTGTATATGGTGAATCCGTATCCACACCATTTAAATTTTCTTTTATAGTTTTTATAAAATTTCCTTTTGTAATTGTTGGTAGTTCCCTAGATTCCACTAACGACATTATCCAACTCTCCAGAGCTTCTTGTTCATTTACATATTCAGGTAATTTTTCATAATCTGACTTACTCATCTTTGATGCTAATTTTTCTGCTGCTGCAGGGTTAACTGAGTATAAGTATTTTTGTTGAGCTTTGGAGGCAAATTTTTCTTCCACTTCTTGTGGTAGTTCAACTAACAATGGTTCTCCATCTATATCAACTTCTGGATTTCCCATTGGGTCGGTTTCTATATTTTTTTCTTCTTCGGTTTTATATTCTTCATTTGTAGTTACTGTTACCGAACCATCATCATTAGGTGTTACAGTACCGTCAACATTTAACCCACCATCATCCTGTTTCATTTTATCTACTTCTGATTTAGTATATGTTGTTTTTGTTACAGTTTTCTTTTCAGCTTCATTGAAGAGTTTTTTACTTAGTGCTTTTAACTGTGTGTCTGAAAATGAAGATAGGGTTCTATGAGTGAACCCTTCCTTTAAAAATCTTTTAACTAATTCTTTTCTATTATTTAACATGCTCGAATTTTTTATCAAATTTTAATATTATATCACGTGAATATAATTTATCTTTTACTTTTTGTAGTGTCTCCCCAAAATGAAAAACTAACCTTTCTTCATCACCATTCTCATAGTCTTCTTCATATGTTTCCCACCCTAGAGCTATCACATTATCTAAAGCGTGTTCCATACTAAAATAATCTGAGTTTTGTACTAAATCTAAAGCTACTTTAGTATTATTTAATACTCCGACTGTTTCAATATATTGTAATTCTGGAGGTCCTGGTTTACCATGTGCTGGTATAGCGTCCCATTCATCACCCCATAATTCTTCTGTTTCACTACCAAAAATAAATTCATAAATGTTCTCATTTTTGTAATTGGGTCCTAGTTCATTTATGAATAAAAGTTTCATCCTACTTTATACTACCATCTTTTTTTATAACTACTTTTTTGTTTGTGGATTCTAAAATTACATCCCCGTCCTTGTTTTCTTTATTTAATTTAATGTCCTGATTTTCTTTTAATACTTTTTTAATACTTAACTCTTGTTCTACTGTTTTAGCTACTTTAGTTAGTTTATTTTCTTTTAGTACATTTTTTAATCTAGATTGTAAGTATTCTTTTGGGTCTACGGACTTAGTTTCTTTTTTTTTATCTTTTTTTGTAATATAAGATTCTAAAAGATTACCAACTCTTTGTTTTAGAGATTCCATAGCCATTTCTTCATCTTCCATATCCATATCTATCTCTTCATCACCCATATCCATGTCATCATCAGAACCTTCCATATCCATATCCATATCTACATCCATTTCTTCTTCATCACCATAACTTGTTTCATCCTCTTCAAATCTATCTAACACATCTTCTTTGTCCTCATCATCTAAATTATCTAAATCAACAGCAGAAATGACAGAATTTAAAACATACTTAATATCTGAACTACCCATTTCTTCCTCAACGTCACGTAATTTTTGCCCTAACTTACCAGTTAACTTTTGGATTGATTTCATAAAACCTTCCATATCTTCTTCACCACCCATTTCATCTTCAACATCAACATCCATTTCTTCATCACCCATTTCATCTTCCATATCCATATCCATGTCAATATCATCATCTCCCATATCGTCTTCCATATCCATGTCCATATCCATTTCTTCGTCACCACCTTCATTAGGTACATTTAAAACAAATTTTTCTTGTTCATCCATTTCATTATAGGCTTCATCTACTTCATCATAAGCTTCATACATGCTATCACCTTTTCCATCGTTATAAGCTTCATTTAATGGTTTGAATATTAGATTCATTCTCTTAAGTGCAGCAGAGTAACTTTTAAACCTATCTTTCTTTTTATTCATTCCACCACTTATATAGTCTAATTCAGATTCATTGATACCTGATTTTAAATAATAACCATCCTTTTCTTGGATTATAGCATATGTTTTACCGTCTGCTGCTTTTTTACTGAATGAATTAGTGTTAGTGTGATACTCGTCATTTTTTTTGACTTCACCATAACGAGCAATTTCCATGATTCTTTTAATCTTGTCTTGTCCCGTTAATTTTTCACTTCCTATAGGTTTTAATTTTCCCATTTTATTTATCTTTAATTTTAATTTATTTTAACTATTTTGTCCACCATTACCAATTATTGTTGGTTTCCATATATCGGAAGATGCACCTGAATAATTAACAGCTGATGGTGCTGTTATTCCTGACATTATTGATAGACAACTACAATCATAACATAGAAAATATACCCCAGAAGGTGCAGCTGTTAGTTGTCCTGGATTTAACAATAAATCTATATTTTCTGCTTCTCCTAGATTAAAAGTTACACCTCCTACTTGGAATGTGGCTGTACCAGCACTAGCTACTACACCCGTACATGCATATGTTTTGTAGGTTGTTAATCTACCTCCGTAAAGCTCTGCGCCTCCGATAGGTGTTGTTGGGATAGAACTTCCTCCGTAATTTCCTGCCATAATTAATTAATTATTTATTTATAAATATACTTAAATACGAGAAACATTTTCATCTAATGTAAGATTTTTATCTATTAGATAATTTCTAACATCATTTAATTTCTTTAAGTATCCATTTCTACGTAAAAATTTAAATGTTAAATTTTCATATGAGTACTCTCCTTTATCTTCTAATCCAGCTCCCCTATACTTTTTTATTTTATTTTTAAACTTCTGTATGTCGTCTAATACCTCATCAGGTTCTTGTCTTCTAGAGTTAACTTCAAATTTGTCTATTTGGGACATCCAATTCTTTGACTTATTTAATATTTTTTTGGAATCGATGGAAACTTCTTCTTCTTTTGGTTCTACTATCCAGTCATTATATAATACTGAATAGACACCACTAGCAAAATGTGGTTCCTTACTATCTTGTACATATATTTCAACATCAAAACCTTTAACTGTCACATCTCGTAGTGAATTCCATATAATTCTTTTACTGTCTAAATATTTTTTAAGTAATGGGTCAGTATTTTCAAAATCCATAAGTATGTGCAAATCAACATCAGAAAATTCAGACCAATTAAAATTAGATAAAGAACCGGTTAAAGTTATATCATCTATATCTAACTCTACATCTACAAAATCTTCATAATCTTTAACTATATCTAATAAAGAAATCCTAATTTCTGGTTTCATTTTATAGCTTTCGCCATCATAATACCAAATATTAGGATTAAGTTCATCTTGTACTTTAAAGCTACTTATAATATTTTTGTTTGTAGTTTCCATATACTATAAATATAGTTAAGAAAAGTCTACGACAATTTTTTGTATTTATAACTTTTAGAAATATTTTTAGAGAAGTAAGAACCTTGACTTTCCGCTAATCTCATTTGTGTGAATATCTTCATAGGTACTTTTTCATATGAATACTTACCCCCCTTTTTAAATTCAACAATTAGTTCACTGGTAATAGTATTATACTCGGAACTTTTTAAGTTGGAGGAATCGTATTCATTTAAAATTAATTTACCCACTATTTTTTCTTTTTTAATACTCATTTTATTGTGGATTTTGTGCAGCTTGTACTTGTGGTTGTCCTGGACCATTATTAATTGGTGGTTGAGCTGGGATTTTACCGTTTATCTGTTGCATAGTTTGGTTCATTTGATTTAACAATAAAGTTAAGTTTTTAACCGTATTATGTAGTTGGTCGATTCTTTCCTCAAACCTTAGGGTCTTCATAGGTGTATTTTTAAAGTGATTAATTTTACCAATTAACTCTTCGGGTGTTCTAAAATCTCTATTTGGTAACCAAATCTCTTCTTGCATTACAATAGTGGGTGTCATCCCGATACCGGTAATCCTAACTAATTCATTCCATTCTTTTTCGTTATCTTTAGCTACTACTTCTTCGTATTCTAATTCTGCATTATTAAGTTGTTCCTTAATTCTATTACAATAATGACATGTTGGGTTTGTGTATATTTTAAACATAATTCTTTTTTTTTAAAATTTATAAATAAAAATAATGAAAGGAAACTCTTTTGTTTCCTTTCATTTAATTAATTTACTTTACTTCTTCGTATTCTACATCTGTGGCGGATTCTTCAGAATTTCCTGTTGTGTCATCTGTCATATCTTGTTCGGTAGATTCATACATCTTAGTACTAATTTCTTGCCAAGTACTGTTTAATTTTTCTGTTAAATCTTCTACCCCATCCATATCCTCTTCTTTACAAACTTCTCTAAGTTCTTTAATTGTGTTTTCTAGACGAGATTTATCGGTGTCTTCTAATTTATCCCCAAATTCCTTAATTTGTTTTTCGGTTTGGAACATCAGTGAGTCGGCCTCATTTAACTTTTGAATTTTTTCTAGTTTTTTTGCATCTGCTTCTGAATTTGCCTCGGCTTCTTTTCTCATTCTCTCTATTTCATCGTCAGATAGACTACTTCCAGACTCAATCTTAATATTTTGTTGTTTACCAGTACCTTTATCTACAGCCTTAACATCTATAATACCATTTGCGTCGATATCAAAAGTAACCTCTACTTGTGGAATACCTCTTGGTGATGGTGGTATGTCTGTTAGTTGGAATCTACCTAAAGTTCTATTGTCAGTGGCCATTGGTCTTTCACCTTGTAAGACATGAATGTCAACAGCTGGTTGGTTATCTACCGCTGTAGAGAAAACTTGTGATTTGGAGGTTGGGATTGTTGTGTTTGCATCTATTAATTTAGTCATTACCTGTCCCATAGTTTCAATACCTAAAGATAATGGTGTTACATCTAATAATAAAACATCATTTACGTCACCCGCTAAAACACCACCTTGAATGGCTGCTCCCATCGCTACAACTTCATCCGGATTAACCCCTTTAGATGGTTTTTTATTAAATAATTTTTCTACAGCTTCCTGTACTGCTGGAATTCTAGTAGAACCCCCCACTAATAAAATTTCATCGATATCTGAAGCTTTTAATTTTGCGTCTTTTAAAGCTTTTCTACAGGGTGTTAAACTTTTTTTAACTAAATCACTAACCATAGACTCAAATTTTGCTCTAGATAAATTACGTACCAAATGTTTTGGTCCGGTATTGTCAGCTGTTATATATGGTAAATTAATTTCCGTTGTATTTGAGTTTGATAGTTCTACTTTTGCTTTTTCTGCAGCCTCTCTAAGTCTTTGTAGTGCGGATGGGTCTTTAGATAGGTCCATACCATTTTCACTATTAAACTCATCTAATAACCACTCGATTATTTTTTCATCAAAATTATCTCCACCTAAGTGAGTATCACCGTTAGTAGATTTTACTTCAAACACACCGTCACCAAGTTCTAAGATTGACACGTCAAATGTACCACCACCTAGGTCATAAACAGCAACTGTCATATCTTTATTTTGTTTATCCATGCCATAAGCTAATGCAGCAGCGGTAGGTTCATTTATAATTCTAAGTACTTCAAGGCCCGCAATTTCTCCAGCTTCTTTTGTTGCTTTTCTTTGTTCGTCATTAAAATAAGCTGGTACTGTTATTACAGCTTGGGTTACTTTTTCACCAAGATAGTCTTCGGCTGTTTTTTTTAGGTTTTGTAGTACTACTGCTGAAATTTCTTGTGGTACATACTTTTTATCATTCACGTCTATAGTTACAATACCTTTTGTTCCTTTAACTACTGAGTAAGGCATTTTTTTTGCTTCCTTACTAATTTCACTAAATTTACTACCAATAAATCTTTTTACAGAATAAATAGTATTTTTAGGATTTGTAACTGCTTGTCTTTTTGCTGGGTCACCCACACTACGGTCACCATCTTTAAAAGATACAATAGAAGGTGTGGTTCTTTTTCCTTCTGCATTTACAATTATTTCTGGGTTTCCACCCTCTACCACAGAAACACACGAATTCGTTGTTCCTAAATCAATTCCAATTACTTTTGTCATTTTTAATTAATTTTCTTTTTTTTATTTGTTTATGAAATTATTTTCATTAGTTTTGTAGTACAATTACTGTACCAAA
>Ga0209645_1001043_pt1 | contig 14087 bp, 20 predicted proteins | sample ETNvirenome_6_30_FD_184070 | JGI IMG/M metagenome (GOLD analysis project Ga0209645, IMG submission 184070) | Marine viral communities from the Pacific Ocean - ETNP_6_30 (SPAdes) (version 2) | ecosystem: Environmental > Aquatic > Marine > Oceanic | place: Pacific Ocean | collected 2013-06-19
TGAAACAGGGTGTCCATTCCAAGGTTTAATATTTCTAGGAAGAGAGGGTGTAACCCTACTCTCTTCAAGCATTTTTATTCTAGCTACTTCGTCTGGATGTATTTCCATTTTTTTATTCCTTGTCAAACTGTAAATAAAGCAAAGTTATGAGGTCCGGTTATACCCCTTTTGCTATACAAATATTTTACTTCTACCGATTTTAATGCTCTGTTAAATATTCTTATATCATCCATTAGTCCATAAGCACCACCTGATAATCTACTTATTGAATAAGTAGCCCCATAATCATTTACCGTTGTAATACCTCGACTGTGATATTCCTTGTCAACTAAATTACCATTAACATAATGTCTGGATATAACACCGTCCCAAGATAAAGCTATATGATCCCACTGATCGTACTGCCCCTGACCAAAACCGTTATAAAATGTATTAGTACCATTGCTAAATTGTACTTGAGATTCCCATCTACCATTTCCATAAGTATTAATCCACGGAGATCTCTTGCTGCTACCACCTTTATTTAGAACATAATTGGAAAAAGAAGCGCTACTTTTATTGAACCAAAATGCATATGATACTTCGGTTACTAGATTCATGGAGGATATATATGAAAAACTTATACCCTGATTCGTTCCATCAAATTGATATGCTCTAGATCCGCCAAACTCTGTGTCAGCAACGGTAGACACTCCGTTTACATATGTTCCATTGTTTCCATTTCCAGAGAGGTCGTCTGGAGAATCATCTAACGATGGGCAGAGCCAAATAACTTCTCCCCCTAAGCCAGTAAACGTTGGCATTTCAGTCTCCTTTAGAAGTCACATTTACCGCCAGCACAGGCGGCTTGTTGAATTGGGTTTACATTAATAATTAATTCTGCCATTGCTATACCTTAATTAGTCCTCTTAATTCTTTATTTGGTTGGTGGCCTATGGTTTTTGTTTTACGTCTGAATGGGGCGAGCGAATCAACAGATATTTTTTTGATTTCACTAGCGGTTAATAGTCGATCCCATTGAAAAGCAACTGAAACGTCCACGTTAGCATTTGCAGCATTTGCTGGTGGAGAAACGTGCGCTGATGCTGACGCTAATTGCAACCAGTAATGCCACGATGAATTCAGATTTCCTGTTCCGATCAATTTGCCGTCTAAATAGAAACTTCCGTTACTTGAAAAGTTAGCGACCGCAATGTGCCAAGAAAAATCATCAACTGTGGTGCTTATCGGTGCATTGTTGTTATTCGTTTCGCTTACACAGCGAAGCGTAGTTGAATCGAAATAAAACCCTCTGCCATACGTACCTAGAAACGAAGCTGAGAGATAACCGAACAATGCCGTGGTTCCTGTTAGTGATTTTCTCCTGAATCGCACAGCGAGACATTCATCAGGATTCGCATAGCCTACGTTTTTCAGAGATGTATCGTAAATCCTCATGTAATCATCTGATCCATCAAACGAGAGACATGACCCATTGTTTAGAGACTGCTCGGTTGATCCAGAAAATGTAACTCCATCGTTTTTAATCCCTCTCGATTTATCTTGAATACATCGAACCGTCGATCCGCTAGAACCAAGGCTAGGAACCCATGATACTAAACCATCCCACAAATGAGGATTCTCGCTTTCGCCCGCGCTTTTCGCGTAGCCCGCTTTGTAGCTCGGCTCTTCGTTGTGCTTTACTCGTACCGAAACCGGAGTTGTTGGCTTGGCCGCCGACCTTATTTTCTCTAAGAGTGTCAAAGGATACGCATTAAAGGCAATTTGTTGCTTATTGCGGAATGGGGCGAGCGAGTCAACGTAAAGGGTTTGGATTTCTTTTTCTGTCAACACTCGATCAAACAGCAACACATCACCGAATAGATAAGGGCCAGTCCAGTTGTGATGTCCAGCCACTCTATCAGTGTAAGAAGCAAGTCTCACAGGCCATCCCCGTTGTGTTTGAGAGGTTACATAAGGCGTAGAGCCAGCTTTAATTCCGTCTACATATAAAGCAAGTTCGCCGTTATCACTAAAACTTGATGCAAGATGATATTTAACATTACCTTTTGGCAAAGGAATAGTTACGTTTTTGAATCCACTGGAGTTATCCCATTTAGAAGTGCTGATTCCAGTTTGACTATTAATGCTTAAACCCCAGTTTCTGGATTGCCAAAGCTCGCTGCTTCTCCAATAACTGTATTGAGTTGTAGGCTTAATAGAGCCTACAACTGTTCCTGATTTGTTTACATATCCATCGTTCAGTTGAATCAACTCGTCAGCATCATTTTGGACAAAGCCTTTTTGAGTAAACTCCATTCCATTGGTAATAACTCCATCCCCAGTTCGTCCTTTTACTAAGTTCCTTACTTTTACAAAGCCAGTAACTCCCAAACTCGGCATCCACGCCCCAACTAATCCATCCCATAAATTCGGGTGGGCGCTTTCTCTGGGGCTTTGGGCGTAGCCAGCTTTGAAACTTGGGTCTACTTGGTTGTTTCTTTTGACGGAGATGAGTTTGGATGTAGCCGTGGGAATATCTGCACCACGGAAAATACGAATCGACTTTTGTCGAAATGGGGCGAGCGAGTCAACGTAGAGTTGTTTTATTTCAGATGAGGATAGGGCGCGGTTGTACAGCATGTAGTTAGATGACTTGCCATCAAAATTGTCACCATTGTTATGTACGTTTCCGGGTAGATAGCCAGTTACTACATTACCCGTGTGGTTGTAGTTGACTGACCCTACTGAATTGTACGAGGCTCTTTTTTCTCCGTTCCAAAACAGTTCGATTGTGGAGCCATTACATACACCGACAAAATGATTCCACTGGTTCAAGTAATCATTCAGGTTTCCGAAGGCAATGATTACACGACCTTGCTGATTTACGCCGTTTGTAACACCTACACCAAATCGAATGTCATAATCGCCATCTCCGCTACTAAGCACTTCGCCAATTCCACTAGGATCGCCGCGAAACTTCAATCTGAACGTGTAGTTGGTGTCTGGGATAGTTACGTTTGCTCCATACTGGAACAGTACCGAATGTTTTTGGTGGAAATATTCTGGATAAACCCACAACGAAGCGGTGAAATAGTTGCCTGATTTATAAATGCTCCTGTCCGGCGCAGAAACATATTGATTAGATGATAGATCGTAATCTAAAGCCAACCCCTTGCTAGTAGCCACCCAATCACTAGCAGCATCCATGTTAGTAAGAGTGCCGTGATTACCATTCCCACTAACATCGCGAAGAGTATCACCAGTAACACCAAGAGAAGGCATCCACGCCCCAACTAATCCATCCCAAAGATTAGGATTTGCTGACTCGCTAGAATTTCTAGCGTAGCCAGCTTTAAAACTCGGTTCTGTCAATCTTTTTAAAAACGTCAAGTTCTTAGTCCTGAATCTGAGTAACCAATGGGGTCATTCTTACTGCCATTTCAACAGCGTCACCGTTAAGCGCGGCTGAAGCTGCGTTATTTACAACAACAAGTGTACCATATCTTGCTCTTGGTGTAAAGGTGCTTACGTTAGAATCAATTTGAACCGTAGCGGTTGCTTGTGCTGTAGCCACCATTGATCCTAGATACTGAAGTTGCTTGAGCGAATCGTCCAAGTTGCTACTGTATCCAGTGTAAGCCGCATCTGATCCACCAACGCCACCGGAATTATTGGTTCCTGCTGTTGCGCTATTGCTCCACGAAACATAAAAATCTACAGTTTCGCCAGCGGTAGGTGCTGTTGCCCATTCAATACTCGCTCCAAGTACGTATTCTAAATCCATGTTTGCTGTAAAGTCTAGTTTATCACTTTGACGGGCGGCGCCAGCAACCAAGCCGGTTAGATCAATCTGATCTGTTCTCGCTCCCATACCTTGATTATCGACATAATCTGTTGTGTCGGCCACAACAATTGGTGTACCTATGGTAATTTTTGCACTATCTGGTAAAGCCATTAGTAATCTCCTTTATAGTCTAGCTTGAATAACATCACCAGCGCGGACTAGACCAACGCCAAGCTCTTCGCCTCTGCTGATAGCAACAGTCGCTAGAGATTCAAGACTTGCTTTGTCGTCTGCTGTAAGAACACTGTAAGAAACAAGAGCGTCAAGTAGCGCAACACGATCCGCTAGATTTAAGTCTAGGGTTGTGTCATCTCTGGTAATCATGAGATATGCTGCCTGAGCAACGGATTTGATTGTATCATCTGCGCCCGATTCTGCGGCAGATTTGATACTTTGTAGTCTGGTATTGTTAGCAGACCAAGCCAAAAGTTCGGCAGAGCTGATAGGCTCCAGCTTGCTTCTGGTTTTTTCATTGAGGGATGCGGCGGCGGCACTGTCGTCCATTCCGCTATACCCTAGACCCAGCGGGTCTGTTTCTAATTCTGTTTTGATTGTTTGAATTTTCATTATAACCCCTTAGATTATGTCGCATTTACCGCCAGCGCAAGCAATCTCTTGTACTGGATTTACATTATTAGTTTCTTCGATGACTTTTGTAAAGTCTACATCTTTGTATTCTCTGTTGAGATCAACCCACTCCTTCCAATTATACACATCCTTCATACAATATGTCAATTGTTTTACATCTCCTCTAAAGTATTTTCCAGCAAATTTTTCACATCGTTCTTTCCACTCTTTCTTTCCATTGCCTTTAATCTTTTCTCCAAACCCAAGAAGACTGTCACATGCCGCCCAAAGGTTGTCCTCCCATAAAGTTAGAGCAACTTCAATTAAGCCGCTAACAAATAGTGAGGCATCTCCATAGTGAGCTACCTGTTCGCTTGGCAGGTAAACTGTAGTGAATGGTGCTTGTGGGAAATCTTTATCGCCAGAGATAGGAAGTAATGAAATACCACAAAAGTATTTTCTATTCTTATAAATATATTTCTCTACTTCTTCCCATTCATCTGGTTTAACATTAATAGTATTACTTACATTGTGATTTAACCAAGGTTGAGTACATAAATCTTTATTAGTGCCATTTAATACCCAGCTTTGTTGTGTGGATTTTACATAGTCTAATAACTGTAGTGCGCTAACTTGGTTTTTAGTTTTACCACCATCTCTAACTTCTACGCAAAATGATACAACATCATCACTGTCATTATTACTCCATACACTTTCTTCACAAGCTCTGGGGTTTTCTCCACGGAAGTAATTATAGATGGGTTCCATCTTGTTTGCTTGAACTCGACGGATATATCGTTTCGCGTGGTGTGGATGAATACCACTGGATGTTCCAAGAATACAGCTTGACGTTCCCTCTGGTTTGATACAAGTGGTTCTCGCCGCTTGACGAATCCCAAGAAGTTTTGCCATTGTAGCATTTGTTTTCTTCACGATGTTTGCGCCGCGCTTCTGAAACGAAGCGTCAAGACAGATGTCTGTATTCTCCATCATTCCGGTCATACTTACACCCAGCAAAGCTTCTCTGGAAATAATTCTTTCTGAAGCGCCACCAAGATATTCAAACTCGGAAAAGCCTGCCTGTAGCGTACCAATGATTGTGGCCGCACGACAAGCGTCAAAGAAGTCTTGTTCTGTTTTGACCTTTGAGCAGTTGATAGTCGATAGGTTACACGCCTGCCATCCAGATTCACCGGTCTCTTCGCAGACAGGCCACATACCAATTTCAACGCAGGGGTTTACCAGAAGCTCAGTACTGTCCGCCCAAACAAATCCCGGCTCACCAAACTCTTTAACAGACTTCATTAACTCAGCAAATTGTTCTTTTGTCGTTTCATCTCGAACGAGTAAAGCTGAGTTGTTTGATCTTCCTCGTTGGGGATTATCAATGAACCAAGTTCCGGTTTTAGCCGTTGCCATCTCGTTGTCATCAGGACTAAAGACACAAATGGTAGCACTACGACGAACGCCACCAGAAATAACAGCGTCAGCGGTGTGCATAATAATATCATAAGCTTGGATCGGTTTAAGTTTAGTCTGTCCATTTTTTAATGCCTTATCTAAAATTTTCCTAATATTTGTTAACGCATTTTTTAGTGGTTCTGGTCCGGGAGCTTTACCGCCACTTGATTTCAAGTATGATCCAGCGGGACGAATTTGGCTGTAATCAAAGTTGACGGTCTTGCCGTTGTATTCTTCAAACAGTTCGTCTCCAAGGAATTGGTCAAAATAACTAGACACAAGAATACCTACGGCATCACTCCATCCCTCGATTGTATCGGGTATGACATATTTCTTACTACCTTCCTTTTTAGATAGAAGATCTGGCAGTTTTTCAATGTGATGTTTCTGTACTGAGAATCCTGTGCCGCATCCACACAAAAGTAGATACATACATTCTTGGAAGAACCTCACTCGGTCACAGTACGAAACAATACAGTTGTACATACGGGCGTTGTGCTTGAAGATTGGCGATCCACCAAACTGTAGGGCGCGCTGACTTCCAAGTACACGCTTTTTGCGCATCTGCTCGTAAGCCCATTCGATTTGAGATTTAATCTCCTCTACACCTTCACCATCTTGATCGACAACATATTTGTCGAGCATCATCTGTTTAACTCTATCTACAGCTTCGTTCCACGTTTCTCGCCTCTTCTTTTCAGGAATCCAACGCGCATACTTACTAACAAATGTATAATCCATTAAAGACTTCAAAGACATTAATATTCCTCATGGTTGTAAAATTAAATTGATTTATTCTTGTTTTTGAACTATAGAAAGTTCTATGCCTTCACCTATGTCAATAATCATGACATCTTTACCATCTCTTTTGGTGAATTTTATCTTGTCTAACATTTTCTTGACTTTATCAACATCTTCCTTTTCGATGTCGTACTTGTCAAGAAGTATATCTAATATTTTGTTGACTATCACTGGGTGACACTCCATGCTACCGCATTTAATACTTCAGCTAAATCTTTTCTCTTGCTATCGTCAAGATTAACGTTTTGCTTCCCTATCGTTTCAGCAATAGCTAAATCTATATTTTTTCCTAGCGATTCATACTTCCCTAGAAGAGAAGAATTAAAATGTAGTACACCGGCAAAGGTGTTTAGATTTCTGAACTGTTCTGTATACTCTATTATAGAGTCATCTTTGCTAATTACATCAGATAATTCCAAATAAAATGAAGAAATTAATTCAGAGTCTTCTTTTGAGATTTCAGTCTCAGTAATTGGCTTTACAAGCTCTTTGTATTCTATAGATGGTTCACTAACTGAGTATGTAACTCCATCGACAATTTCTACATTATCCTTAACAAATTGTACAGCATTTTCCCCAAATAAACCAACTAATAAGACTATGATCGCCAAGGTTAACCTAACATTTTCACTCATGACCTACCCTTTGTTTTTGCGAATAGCGGGAACACCTTGTGGATTTCTTCTTTGGCTTCATTTAGTTGATGCTTCTCGCAAAGTCTTTTAAGATTTTCCCAGCAGTCGATCACATCCACTAGGCTATCGTTCTCTACTGGAGGTGGCTCAACACTTGCGCCGCCAGTCCAACTGTAAAGTTTGTTGATTAAGATCGGCACACCTAAAAATGCAGCAAGCCCAATCATAATGTATTGAAAAGTATTCATTCCTGATCTCCTATTTCTTTTATAATATTATCAATATCCTTTTCTGTAAGATTCGGAGTTACGTCCATAAACGCTCCGTACAACGCCGCCCTGTCTTGTCTGCGCGCTTGTTTTCTTATCTCCCTTTTTAGCAAGAGCTTAAACAACAGAGATGGTTTCTGTAGCTCTGTCCTTATGCTTTTTTCGTCTCGACACGCCCACCAAAGTTTAATTAAGTTTGTTACAATGGTAATTATAATACTTATAGTCATAGGGTCAATACCATAATTGCCGTTTTTCTTTTGTGTATTATCTGATATTTTTTCTGCTAACTGCTGTAGATTCATTACTTTCGCCTTCCAAAAAGACCACGTTTTGTTTTTTGTTTTACTGGCTGTTGGCTGACTTCTGGTTCTGGCTCAACATCTTTCTCAATCGGAATTTCAAACTCTTCTAATATCTTGGGGTTGTCTTTTCGAGATTCGGTTGACCATTCTATTTCTGGCGCTTCTTCTGATGACTGACAAGCGTCACATCCGGGACATTCTGTTCTGTGACCATCCCCCTGAGTAATCCAACCAGAGCCATCACATTGCTCTTCAACCACTACTTCGTCGGTCAGTATGTCATATTCTATAATAGCGTCAGCTAATCTTGTAGAGATGTAAGCCCTGTATTCTGGGTTACTTTTCCATTGGGAAGTTTTTGTTTCTGCGCATCCGGCAATCAATACAACTAAAATCAATGTTGATAAATACTTCATTCTTCTGTCCTATAAAAATTTTGTAGTACCGTAATCTGGTAGCTCTCTTGCTGGAAATCCATCCACATCACTAAATACCCATGATCCCTTTTGGGCTAACATTCCTCTTGCGTCTTTTTCTCTAATCCAAAAACTACCGTCTGGTTGACCGTGAACTTTTGGTCCGCTGTTCCATTTACCCCAACTGTTCTGTACTAGAAATAGTGTTTCTTTATGTCTTTCTTTGGTGTCGTCGCAGGCAATCCAACACATCGCGTGGCTCCACCCCCTCGATCTTGCTGCGATTCCTTTAGAATCTCTTCTACTAGAAAATCCATAGCCAGAACAAACAGAGATACCATAACCATTAGCAAGAGCATCTCGCGCCTCCTCTACAGTGGTAATTAAAGAAATGGTTTTTACCTGATGTTTCCTTGCTTCTTTTGTGTAAACATCGAATGGTACTTTGTGTTTAGCTCCAATACTAGAATTATATTTAGATAAGTCAACTACACCATAATTTTTTCTTAATAAAATACCTCCATTTTCATGGACATATCTTGCGGCAGTAGAACATCTCATCCCCTGCTTTTTGTGACCTCTGGATTGGTAAATAGCTTCCGTGGCACCTCTGGCAATAAATTCTTCATTATCGCCTTTTATGTCTATCTCTACACTTCTAGTAATATCTACAGCGTTTCTAGTAGAGTGGGAAACGCAATCGCCAGTTGTTTGCCTTTCAGAAGGGCCGAAACTGGGATCGAATTTTAGTAAAGATTTAAATGGAAGAGATAGCTTTCCTTCGCCATCTCCCCATAAACCATAGGCGGCAGCGCCGAATAAAGGATTTTTTAATTCGCCAAGAAGTTTGGCTACTTCTTTTTTGTCACACTCAGCACCTTTAAATCCTTCACGATAGGCGTTGAGTAATTCCCGAGGCGTATTATAGTCCATAACTCAAATCCTACTCTTGATCTTGTTTTGCGTTATCCTTCATCCATTTGATAGCTGTATCAAGACCTACAGCAATGATTGGAACAAAAAGTGGGGTATAAAGACCAATGTCAATAACCTCCAAGTTTTCTGCAAGAACAGTTAGCGCTGCTGCGCCACCGATAAGAGCGGCATTTTTAGCAACGCCAATTAAATCCCCCCAGTTTAGCTTAAATTTAGCTGATCCCATTTTATACTCCTTCTAAGTATATTAAAAAACCAAAATTCTTATCATTATCCCTGTAGGGATAACCTGAAAACTTAACATTCTTACCATCCGTAGAAGTGGTTTCAAATTTAAATTCTCTTAGCCTTTCAGAACACGATTCTAATTCTCTTAGAAAGTGATCTCTATGAGGCTCATCTATAAATGAAACCCAATCTAGTCCTTTTAAATTCTTTGTACCCATAGCGGTATGAAACGCTTGGTTTGCCCAAAGTATGTTCCCTTTTTCGTCAACCTCGAATATCGGGTCACTAAAAGTAAAGAAAACCGCCTTAGACCTTTTGTCTATCATTATTTGACGTTTCTCAATTCTATTGATACTATCTTTGATAGATGATCCGCCGTTAGGTGTAACCTCTTTTTTTATTTCATCAATTGTATTTAATAAAACGTTTTGTATTTTGTATAAATTTATAGTTGGTTTAACTAAGTATCTTATTACTGCTGGTAATAATAACGCAAGCAAACCCAACACAATGCCCACGTTATCTAAATATTGTATTATCTCTGACCAGTTCATTTGTTGTAAATCCATTTTACCCTAGAGAAAAAAACCCTCCCCCGAAGAGGAGGGTATATTATTGACTAAAATGAATTAAATTCAGGACTCAGCAACGATCTTTGACTTGTATTCATCGGTTGTAGCAACAGCTAGTTCACCGAAGAAGTAAGTAAGTTCGCCCGGAACAGCTTGGCTAGGAGCAATTTCAGTTGCAACAGCAGCAGTTCCGTCAGCTGGGTTGACCATAGTTGATACGTTACCAGCGTTGGAACCTTTGGTTCTACCCGGAACGATAGCGCTACTAGGTCTTGCGAACATGTTGAACGCTTCGTCAGCTTTCGACCCGACGAGTCTATCGCTAATCTTCGTTCTAGCAGCTTCGGTTGCGAAGTCGTTCAGGTCGCCAGTATCTCTAGCTGGACTTGCGAGAATGTCATTTGAAACACCACCAAGAGTTGATGCTACATTTCCACCTTTAACTACCCACTCGGTAGCACTAGCTTGATAAGCTAGAGTTCCACCGCTAACAGCTTTAGCAACACCAGCTTTATCGCCAGTGTCTGCTTGAGCTACAACCTTAGAACCAAAAGAAGTTCCAAAATCATCAGCCAATGTGTTAAGACCAAGACTATTTGTCATTGGGCTGTCACTTGCGACATTACCACCTTTAACGACTGATCCGCCGTCATTTTTTACGCCAGCAGCGGTATAAGCGCCACCAACAGCATTTCTTAGAGCCATGATTACCTCTATAAAATAAATAGATATTATTTATCCTACTTTTTCCTTCAAGATCCAAATCTTCCTAATATAATATACACTTAACTGATTCTGTTTTTTATGATCTTGAGGTTTTTCTTGATCTTATTTCTGATAGTTTCGTAGGATGTATTCTTCTTTTCTGCGATTTCGCTAAGTGTCATATTTTTATAGAATCTATCGTAGAGAATGTCTGGATCTTCGCAGTTTTCAACCTCATCTTTTAGCTCATGTCTTAAATCTTGAGAGTATAGCTGGTTTTTTAGGTTTGGGTTGAGTTTGCTACACACAGAATCTTCATAATATTGAGAAGATTTATACCTTTTGTTAAAGTTAAGGCGCTTCTGACATTGTAGCCTAACGCCTCTGTGTAAAAAGGTAGAGAATTTAGTTCCTTTTGATTCGTCGTATTTGTCCAGCGCGTTCCACACAGCATTATAAATACAGTTTTCGATCTCGTCCTTGGTTAAAGCACTGTTGTACCCACTAGCAGCAAAGTTAGCAATGTTCATTGTCTCTTTATCTTCAAGTACTTTCTTCAATTTCGTTTCCAAGAGTTTCTCCTTTTGAGATAATAATTTTTTCAATATCCTTACGCACGTCTGAAAAATTAAACATTTTACCAATACCTATAAAAAAGCGGTATCTACTAAATATATTTAATACTTCAATTCCATCTACTTCATTTAGTTTATTTTTAACTGAGTTTGTAATATTAAAATTTGTATGACCTATCCAGCAATCAAACCTACTCATTAGTGAGATTGTTTCATAAAAATTTTTAGGTACAAATAGTGTTTCTTGGCTTTGCATTTGTTGCTCATCGAATTCCTCTTCTTCCTCAATCTCAGAAGCGATGTCATCAAACAGCATATTTGCTATTGGGCTATACATCTCGCTCTGAATAACGTCTTCGTATTTTTGCCAGCCAATTTTTCTAGTCATTAAACATCTCCGAGGGTTTTATGTACTCGTCTTCCGTAATGTCGTTTTCTTCAATGATTTTGTTACACTCTTCTGCCGCAAATAGCATCATCTGAACATACTTTTCTTCATCTATCTTCATAAATAACTCTTTAGTTAATTGTATTGTATATCCAGATAGATTTAAAGTTGTAACTCTGGCAAATAATTTAGCAAACTTTTCTATAGAGTCTGGCTCTAGATTGTTTAAGTTTATCTTAACTTCTATCTCGCCAGTGTCTAGTAGATTATAGCATATACAACCTAGTTTGTCATTGTCTTTTTCTTCAGTTTTATTTCTTTTCAGAAGATTCTTTATCGCTTTAAGCATTTTACTATCTCTTTTGCTGTATTTTGCCAAGAGAATTTTTTGGCGGTTTCAATTCCATTGATGTTCTGTTCACCTTTGTAAGTCTCAGCAAATAAGCTCATTTCTTGCGCTAATAAATCAACTTCTTCGTCATCAATTTTTGCCCAATTACCTTGACCAAAGAACCATTTGTTATCAAATGCTGGCTCTGTATCCTTTATCGGTATTAGTTTAGCGTTATCTTGAGAGCAAAATTCAGTATGAGCAGAATAGTTTGTGGCTATAACGTGCTTTCCTGCCGCCATCATCTCTAGTAATTCTAGATTCCAGCCCTCTCCACGAGAAGGAAATACACCGCAATCTACTTGGGACATTATATTATACACTTCTTGTTGAGTTTCCATTCTTGGAATTAGCTTTACTTTAGGGTGATTGTATAATTCGTGCCATTTATTATTTTCTTCCTTAGAGTTGAATGGATTACTACACATCATCCAGAGTTCTACATTGTTATATTCTTCTGCGACTTTTCTAAATGCTTGCATTAGAACGTCATGACCCTTGCGGATCTCCCATTTACCACAGTTAAAAAATACTACTTTGCCGTCATTTCTTGACTGGGCTAGCTTGAAAATGTCGCTGTCTACACCAAGTGGTACAACTTTCGCAGAAAATGGTGGGCATTGATCTTCTACAACTCTCTTTGCCCACTGTGAGCAAACCATAAGTTCGTCACATGAATTTAAGTGATGTTTTTCTAGGTCATTGAAAGTGTCTAGTTCAAAGATTGGAAACCCAATGAATTTGCCTGACCCTATGCGTTCTGCCATCTGATTTTGATGCCAGATTTTTAAGCAGGGTGCTTGTGGATCAAATGTTTTAGCAGTCTCTACACCTCTTCTAACGGCATCTGCGTCTGCCTGATTGGTAACTTGTGGTTGCCCGATAGGGAAGAGTGAAACCTCTACATCTTCTGCTTGTAGAGCCTTTAGGATATTCAATGAAGCAACACCATATCCTAGCTGATTGATTGGCGCTTGTAAATTTAATCTCATCGCTTTCCATACTCCGTAATAAAGTCTTGAACGGTTTTAATGTTGGGGTTTCTATCAAAAATGTTTTGAGCTTCTGCTTTTGCTTTCCTCGCTGGCGTACCAAGACCGATTAGTGCGCTTACGCAGTCGTCAAATACGCTTGGTTTACTTGGTTTGCTTGGTTTTTTGACAGGTTTAATAGGAGGCTTCTTAGGGGGTGGCGGATTATTTAAATCATCTAATTGCTTTTTGAGTTTAGCTATCTTAACTTTTCTTTCTAAGTCTTTCAGTTCGTCGTACTCTTCAACTACAGTAGTAACAACTCCCGTTTGTTCTACAGGGTAGTCTTCAATATAGCCTAAGTCAAATTTATCTGAGATGGGTTTAATTCCGTCAGCTTTAGCCCATCCAATAGAAAAGGATACGGCCACAACAAATACAATAAACATAGCAATATAGTGAGCAACATGACTGTCTGTAACCATTATTCAGGCATCTCTGGTATAGGGGTATTAATTGGTTTATTATCTTCTCTTACTATCCTAACGTCATTTATTGATCTAGTCAAGTATTCATTGTAGTCAATAATCTTTTTTTCAATGTCAGCCTTAGCTTCCTCTAATTTTTTGATCTCATTCTGTACGTTCAGTAAATGCGCTTCTGCCATTTGTACTACAGATTCTAGTGTCTCATCATTCATAATATCTCCTTAGTGTATACCACGGGTTATCAGGGTGAAGTAGTCTCCCTCACGGTAGAGTTTTAATTAGTATCCAGATAGTTTAATAGATTTTTACTTCACCCACCAAGTTACTCCCCAGTAGAGCTTGGATTTATTATTTATTATCTATCAAATTTATCAATCGGCAAAGGCTGTGAGCCTATCAGGGTAAAACTATTTCCATAGTCGTCGTACAAGTTTGGTTACTTGCTGGCCTAGATACGAGATCGCATGTATTATAACTGCGCAATCTATTGAACCTTTAGTAATACATCCTTGCTGGGGAAGGTGCAACCCTGACTATCTCTAGCCCGTACCCT
>Ga0209645_1001044_pt1 | contig 14070 bp, 25 predicted proteins | sample ETNvirenome_6_30_FD_184070 | JGI IMG/M metagenome (GOLD analysis project Ga0209645, IMG submission 184070) | Marine viral communities from the Pacific Ocean - ETNP_6_30 (SPAdes) (version 2) | ecosystem: Environmental > Aquatic > Marine > Oceanic | place: Pacific Ocean | collected 2013-06-19
TCTGGTGTAAGTTCATATTCAACGAAATCTTGAAAGTCTTTCATTCGTTGCTTATCCATTTTATTTTTTATTAATTTTTTATAAATGTTTTTATAGAGTCTTAATTCTGTATTAGCTTTTATAAAACTTTCAGTTTCTACAGGATTACTCCCTTGAATATTATCTAATTTATCCAAGTTATATTTCATAAATAACCTGATGTTACTTAGTGTTTTATGTGGATTATTCATTTTCGGAATTAATCCAAAAGTTAATGGTTTATTGAATAAAGATAATTGCATTATTCTAACTCCCTATTTTTAGTGTTGGATATTGCAAGTCGCAAAATCCACTAATAAATATAAAGAAAATGCAAATTTATGCAAATTGAACCTAAAAATTGACTAAATAGTTTAAAAAAATGGGTAGTTTTATAGTTAGATAGAAATCTATAAATTACTACTATTTAGAACTATATAGATATATATAGATATATTATAGACATTGATAGACTTGGGTAAATCTGGCAAAATTCCCTGTTGATATAAGTCGTATCAACTCTTGGATATTCCTGTTGATATGGTTCGTATCAGGGTACGGGTTTTCCCTGATTTCATGGTGTTTCTCATATCACACTCTCCGTAAGGAGAGAGTGAGATATGAAATATTCGGCTTGACACAATTTCCGATTTGGTGCTAGTATTTCCCTGTGGTTTGGCAATCTCACACCAACACACAATCGGCATTTGGTCATCAAGGTATCTTATATATCTAATACATGACCTATGCCATTTTTTATTATGTGAGTAGAAATAAGGGAGTTAAGTATGAAAGTACATAACAATTACGAAAACGACTCTTGGGAATACATTGGTACTATCGGTGTAGATAGTGGACAGATGATGTTATCTGACCCAAGCTATGTTAAACACTTTGCAGAAAGTGATGATGTAGTCAAGCTGAATGAAGTCATAAAGAATGGCTCTGACAATAGTTATTCTTACTTAGGTGCTTGTAGCCAATCTAACACACCACAACAAGCTGGTGTATTAGTCAATGATATAGGTGCTGAAATGGGAATAGTATGTAGTTCAGGTTTTGGGGACGGTAGTTATCCTGTCTATGTCAAAAGACATAACTTTAGTAATGGTGGCAAAAGAGTTGTAGAAATGAAAATAGAATTCGTAAATGAAGAACAATGGTCAGATGTAAGGATTATATCAAATCATCAAGCTGATTATTTAAAAGGAGAGCAAGAATGAGTACATTAGGCGAAAGACTATCAGTAGTATCTAATCTCAATCATGAGTTACATAGTATGTTAGACGAATGTAAATCTTATGATGACTTAGAAAAGCTACGAGAAACATCAAAGTATAAACAAGTGGTTGTTGTTACCAAAGACAACGCAGTTAGGGGGTTAGCATGACAGGTCTCAATCATGAGTTACATAGTACAGGAACTAGCTTAAAATTTGAACCTAATAAGAGAATAACAGATTGGTTGGAAAGTCAGGATACTGAAATGGTATTAGATAAGTACAAGCAAAACCTAAAAGTAGTCGGAGATTATATATATAGCTACGACACTAAGGTTGCATGGATAGATAGGTACAGAGAGTTAGTACAGATTGCACCAAAGTGGTTTCAATACTCAAAAACTACATCTAAGCATATTAATTATGTAGCTAAAGAGTTAGGTTATCCAACAAGAGTGTACTGGTATTCGGAGTTACCATAATGCAAACATTCTTACCATACTCTGACTTTGCAGATAGTGTTAAATGTCTTGATTACAAGAGATTAGGCAAACAAAGAGTAGAAGCTATGCAAACATACAATCAAATAACTAAGGGTAAAGGTGGCTATCCCTATCACCCTGTAAACAAGATGTGGCAAGACTATCCTGATGCTTTAGCACTATACCATAATATATGTATAGGAGAATGGGTAAAAAGGGGTTACAAGAATACTATGGAGTATTTACCTGTAATGACTAAACCTGTTGACAATGGGATAGAGTTTCCACATTGGTTAGGTAATGAGCAGTTACATGCTTCTCATAGGTCTAACCTACTACGCAAAGACTATGCGTTTTATAGTCAATTTGGTTGGCAAGAGCCAACTGATATGCCATACATTTGGCTTTAAGGAGATTAAATGAGAAAAGTACCATATAAAATAAAAAAACCTTTTGAATGTGTAGTTGTGGACACAAGACCACAGGAAGTTCAAAATCCATACTCAAAAGATACTATCATTCTTACACCAGTAGAAGTAGCAGTCTATGACTCTATTAAAGGTGCAGAAATGTTTGGACAATGGGATAGAGTTCAAAAAGGTGTGGATTGGTTTATACAAAACAACATAAAAGCATACAGTGTATTGCTTGATTAATTAGTAATAATAATAAGGAGAATTATGAGTTACGAAAATACAGAAACAATGGAAAATCCTATACAGGAAGATATAAAAGTAGAAGAAGAACTACTACAACTTAAAATGGTAGAAGAACCTACCTATGAAAATGTGTTTACAGAGAAAGCAAAGAAATTTGCTAAAGATGTAGGCAAGATAAAAGTAAATAAAGGTAATGGTATTAGGAGACCTAATATATTACTTTATGGGGAAGCAGGTAGTGGTAAGTCAGTATTTGCTAGACAGTTACATCTATCTAGTCAGGCTACTGATATGCCAACATCAGACTTTTATAGAGTAAACTTTAGTGCAAGTAATGATGTTCAAGACTTAGTTGGACAACAAATGCCAATGAATGACTTAGAGAATAAGTTTATTTCTCTTAGATTTCAACAAGGTTCACTATATAAAGCAGTAAATACAGGTGGTATGTTCTTAGCTGATGAGCAGAACAGAGCATTAATGGAAGTACTTAGTAGACTATTTAATTTATTAGATTACTCTAATGAGTTTGAAGTACCTGAGAACGCTGAAGTGATACCTGTACACCCTAACTTTTGGTATATAGGTACTATGAACCCTGTTGGTAAAGGGTACACAACTAATCAATTAGACAAAGCATTAGAGCAAAGGTTTACTATCAAGTATGAATTTGGTTTTGATGACCCGATAATTGATGAAGAAAATATGATATTCAATCTATTAGGCAAAGATAAAGAGTTTGCTGAAAGAATGATGTCATGGGTAAATACTGTAAGAAAAGAAGGTAATGATACAGTAGTCAGTAGTAGGGAAGTATCTGACATTTGTAGCATGATTTCTAATGGTATACCTATTAAGGAAAGTATAGAGTACACACTATCTAGTGCTTACTCCCCTGAAAAAATTAAGCAAATGTACGCTACTGCTCTGATTAAATTCAGAAAAGTAGTACTTAGCTAACTTCCTATGTACTCATTTCCTGTTGGAGTATAACTAACAGGATTAATTAGTAATAAAAGGAGAATTATGAAAAATAATAATGATGATTTTTGGGCAGACGAGATAGATGATGATGTACCTAGTTGGTTACAAGCATGGGATAATGACTCTGTGTTTGGACACCAAGCCAGTTTCTTAGATGATGTAGATGAAAGGCAAGACATCTTTGGTGGCTATGCTAAATTTACAGATAAATCGCAGAGATACTTAGGTAGTCGTGATGATAGTGGTAGAAGAAGTACCAATCAATACAATGCAGACTCACACTCTATACTTATGCCAACGAATGAGCAGTTAGATTTCTCTAATACAAAAGAGACATCATACTCATTAGGTAGAGTTGCTGACCAAACTAATGGTGTTGATTTAAGACATGAAATCTTAAGAAGAATAACAAGTTCGTATGAAAAGTTTGTTGCTTTTTCATTAACTATGAGAACTTTACCTAGATATACTGATAGTTTGCGATTATCTAAGGTAGCACAAAAAGATAATTTTGATGAAACTATAATGAAAATTACTCAAGAAAAGTTTTCAAAGTTAATATCACAAAAAGATAAAGACCATTACAAGATAGGAAATAAATTACCTAGTTTATTAGAAACAGTAGGTTTACCAAATACTGTTATACCTAGTCGTAGACAATACTTTAGTTCATATAATGACAAGATTGCTTTACCTTTTGAGTTAGTTATAACTGCTAATGCAAGTAGATATAATATACATAAGGAATGGTATGGACTTAGAAATTATAGGGATAACGATTGGAACAGGGGATTAGATATATCTTTATTGACTATATACAATGCTTCTCATAGAGTTTTGATTGATTTACTTGGAGATAGTAAATCTAATGTAGACAAGGACTTTTTAGAAGTATTAGATAATGTTGAAGTACCTTTCATGCTTGATAGTTATTCAATAGAAACTTTAGATAAGGACAATACAAATTCAATGCACTCAATAAGAGAGTGTAGGGTTAGTTCTAGTTTTGACGAAAGATGTACACCTGATGAGCATATTATTTTGCAAAAAGAAATAAATATGAATACTCATATAACTAATGGTTTAGATAGTATAAGAGACCGTTACGAAGATTATCATTGGTTTAATAACTTAGAAAACCTAGATAATTTACCTACTGACGAAGAATACATACTGTCTCAAGTAGAGCAAGACTCATATTTAGCAAAGTCAAGTAATTTCTTTAATTTAGATAGAGATAATTTAAAGGAATTGTATAACTTATTAATAAAACACTATGAAAATAATTATAGTGATTTATTTAAAAGTCAGTTAGAGAGTAGCGAACACCCTACTGAACATCTAAAAAGTACTATTCAGATGTCAGTTGATTGGCAAAACATTTGGCAAGATTATCTTAAAAAACACTTTGATAATAATGATATTGAAAGTGTATATGGCGATACATTTGAGCAACTTGTGAGCAATATATCTATGGATAGTCGTAAGGGTAGTGCTATGTCTCCAACTATGAGCAAGAAAGTAAATCGTAATACAGACGAATTACTAGAGAAATCAGTAGAGACAGTAGAGCAAGATAGAAATGACGAATTTATGTCTGTCGGTGCTAGTGATATAGAGTCAAATGCTAGTAGACAAAGAAATGGTTTTCAAAGTCATACTTACAGGAAAAATCCAAAAGTATTTGACCATGATGTACCAATGCTTGTAATCCCTGACAAAGACTTAGTGCCAAGCTATACAAGTCCAAAGATAAATGCTATATTAGACCACCATAATAGTCTTATAGGTCATAGTAATAAAAGCTATCGGGGAGAAATTACTAACAAGGTATGGAAGATTAACTTTGGGGATTTAAAGGTATTCAAGAAGAAACCTAAAACCCAAGCTAAGATTAGGGTTGTGATAGATGTTAGTGGTTCTATGGGTAACATAGATGATAACAGTAGTGAAGTATCTATGGCGTTTAAAATTAATAATGGCATTAGTAAAGCGTTCAATGATGTAGAAACTTATATCTGTGCAGTTACCGACAAGAAAACAGGTAAAGAAAGCATAGGTAAAATTAAAAAAGGCATGATGTTTAAAAATGAGTACAATGCTGATTGGAATACAGTAGGTACAACTCCATTGTGCTTAGGTTTACAACATATCAAGAACTCACTAAGTGGAGATTTTGAGAACTCTGTATGTATATTGATTACAGACGGCTACCCTAATGGACATGTTACATTAGATAGTGGAGACTATTGTAATTGTTTGGCTCATAGCAAAGACTTATGTAATGAGTTATATACTGCAGGTATGAGATTTGGCTCAATCAACATAGGTTATAGCAGTCGTTTAGCACCTAGTGATTGCACAATAGAGTTAGATGAGTACAAAGATTTAGACGAACAAACTGAAGAAATAAGTAATCTATTTAATTGGTTACTTACTAAAAAATAAGAAAGGACAAGTATGGAATACTACGACAAAGTAGGAATTAAAAATCCTAGTAACTTTGAAATGGAAATACTAAATGCTACTACAAAAAGGCATTTTTACATTCCAAAGAACTTAGCAAAAGATAGTCTAAGTGATAATGAATGGATAGCTTTAGCTACTAAAAAAGGTTTTATAAAATCTTTAGATAAAAAAGAGAAAGCTAAAAATCATTTATTAAGAACTATAAAAGTATGGAAAACTTTTAAAAGTGGTAATGAAAGAATAGAAAACTTAATATACAAGCAAAAGGGGGAACTATGAAATGTACACTATGTGATAGTACGATACTAGGGCATGGAAACAATGCCCAACCAATCTCTAATGGTAGGTGTTGTGATAGTTGTAACATTAATGTAATTATGGAAAGAGCAAAAAGAATGTTAGACCAATCTAGCGTTCCTGATACTCCTGACATAAAAACTATTAAAGAACGAAATAGAGAAAATTGGATTACATAAATAAAAAATTAGTGAAAGGACAAAATTATGAAATGTAATACTTGCCAAGAGCAACAACAAGATAGTGGCATAGTTAATATGCTAAAAAGAACAGGCTACCCTATACATAATGTATGTATATCAGAATACTTTGAGAAAGTAGGACAAAAACAAATGGATTTAATTTGTGCTACATTCAATTCGGTTCATATGGGTTATATGATGAATTTATTGCACTATTCTAAAGATAGTGAAAATTCCCCTAATCCATTAGAAGCACCACCGATAGTAGTTTGGGCTAATAGTAATCAAGAAGGAGATATGTTTGTACTAAGAGACTCTGATAAAGAGACTATATATAGTGATTTATATAATGGTTTAGAGCAAGTACCTAGTGAAGCATATTGCATGATTGTTAATTCAACTATGAAAATGCTAGAAAAAAATGATGTGCTTGAAGAAGCAAATATTGATAAGGAAAAATTTGAGAAACTAAGTAAGTCAGAAAAACTTAAGGTAGTATCTGAAAATTTTAATCCTAGAGACGAAGATATAGCTATGAAAGATGCAGTAGTTATATCAGGTCAGTCAGTAGATAATAACTTTAGCTACAGGGCAATAGCTACATTTAGTGAGCATAATGGAATTAAGTATCTAACTCCATTCAAGTTGATAGATACAAGCTCAGAGCTAGACCAAATGCCCAATGATAAAGGAAAGCAGAAATTAGAAGATAGTATCAAAAAGGTTAAGGAAGTATTTAGTAGTGATTTCTTCAAAGATATAGAAGATAAAATGAAAGATAAACCTGAAGAAGAACCTGAAGAAGATGATAATCCTTTGTTTGGGGATTGGAAAAAACTATAACACTTAACGCTAACATTATACACCAACCTTCTAAATAGCAGAGTTGTGTTGGTGTGTGTGTTAGTGTATAATAATAATAAATTAATTGGCAATAGAAAGGACTTTTTTTATGTCTAATATAGAAGATTACACTAACGAGCAACTAGCTAATGCAGTTCATCAATTAACCGAAGAACGCAATAAAGTTGACGCTAAAATTAAAACAATTAAATCAGTTATTCTTAAAAGAATGAGTGATAACAATAGTCATGCACTACCTACATCAGGCTATAAAGTAACAAGAAAAATCACTAAGTATGATTATGATATTGATACTTTGTATGCTCAATTAGGAGAAATACTTACACCCGAAGAACTAGATAAAATATTTATCAATGTTCCTAGCTATCAAAAAATAGATGGTGTACAGGTAAGGTCAATCATTAGTCAGTATGGCGAAGATAGTGATGTGGCTAAAATTATATATAGTAACAGGGGAGAAATGAACCCTGTGCTTACAGTAAAAAAAATAGACTCATAGTAAAGGAGATTAAATATGAGTGATAATAAAAACATAGTACCAATGACTTATGGAGAAATGGGTAACTTTGCAAAGATAGTTATGCAAAGCAGAATGTTTACTTCCATACAGTCAACGCAACAAGCATTGTTGACTATGGTAGCAGGTAGAGAAATGGGTATGGGTTTCATAGAAGCTTGTAACTCTTTGTACATAGTAAATGGCAAAGTATCTTTACTTGCAGGAAAAGTAGGAGAAATGATAAAGCGTAGTGGTAGGTACAACTACAAGATAAAAGAACATACTAATGAAGTATGTATTATAGAGTTCTTAGAAAAGTCATTAGACGGCAGTAAGTGGGAGAGTATAGGCGAGAGTAAGTTTGACTTAGCTGACAAAGACCAAGCAGGACTACAAGGTACTAATTGGAAAAAGTATACTAGAAATATGTTGTTCGCTAGAGCATTAACTAATGGTGCTAGGTGGCATTGCCCTGATGTATTTGGTGGTGCAATCTATGAACCTGAAGAACTAGGTGCAAAGGTAGAGTATACAGATAATGGAGAGAGTGTTGCTAATGTACAAGTACCCGAAGAAAGTAAACCTGCATGGGATACTAATCCTGAACCTGTTGCAGAGATACCTAGTACTGTTACTCAAGACAATAGTATTAGTATAGACTTATCTGAACCTGTTAATACAGGTGGTAGCTTGATTGTTGATGGCAATACAGAGTTAGAACTAACAGTAGCTATGACTGAAAGTGCCAAAGACTTGAAAGGCAACCCTTTTCAAAAGTATGTCTTTGCAGAAGTATTAAATTTCATAGACGAGTATGGCAGACAACAAGTATGCGAACCTGAATGGAGAGCAAGTAGAGAAGCATATACTAACTATGCAGACATACATGAGCAACTCAAAGAAGGAGATAAAGTTTTTGTTACTCTGAAAGTCAATGAAACTACATGGAAAGGTAGAAAAACTAAGTTCCAAAATGTAGAAGCATTTGGGGATATAAATCCTGAATTGCAGGACGAAGTAGAAGAAGAAATTGTTGCTAATGTAGAAACTGATGAAGAATATGCACAAAGAGTGGCAGAAGAAGAACTATGAAAGCAAATAAAATGAGACCTAAGTGCAGTAACTGTGAAAGTTATAATATATACCATAGGGGAATGGGCAAACCAATAGAAGAAAGAGAAATTGTTTGCAGAACTTGTGGTCATATAGAAGCTGTGATAAAGTCTCAAAAACAGAAAGGGCAAGTAATTACAGATTTAGAATTATAATTGCTATGGGGGGATTGGTTGTTTGACACTCCAAGAAAATTAATGTTAGTCAGTCTTTCCCCCCTATAATTATATATTAATTACCCCCCTATCTTAATAGTAATATATGGAGATATATATATGGATAATATTAATTACGATATGGTCGGAAAAGATGAGAATGATTGGTCTCAATATCCGAGATTAAAAACACCTGATGAGTGTATCTGTACAGTTACAGAAAACTTATTAGATAATCCTGAACACCAAATTCAAACTAGAGTAGGTTGGATTGGTGGGGATTACCCTGTTGGACACCCTGATTTTGGCAAGTATGTAGCTTGTGCTTGTAGGGTAGCAGAAAAACAAGGTCAGCTAACAAGTTTATTCTTTAAGCAATCAGGATTGAATAGAATGGAAACAGTACCTACATTAGATACTTTTGATATTAAAAAGTCAGCTAATGGTAAAGAAGCATACGATAGTGTTTCTTCATGGGCTTTTAGTGATGTACATTACAAGTGGTTACTTTTGCATGGAGATTATGGTTTAGGTAAAACTCATTTATGTAAAGCAGTAACAGTTGGATTACTACATAATAAAGTTACATGCAGATATGTAAACGCTAATGAGTTCATAGAAACCTGTAAAGAAAAAATGGATACAGGAGATTATGATGAGTATGTGAAATCAATTAGAGAATGTCCTAGACTAATACTAGATGATTTAGGTCAAGAGTATTCTACTGATTGGACACAACAAGTATTCTATAATCTGATTGATTATAGATATTCAAATTACCTACCTACAATGATTACCACAAACAAGACTAGACCTGAATTGGTTGTGTCATTAGGTGGTGCAACAGTAGATAGAATTTACGATATAAATATATGCAAACAAGTACTTATGAAAGGTGTAAGTGCAAGAATGAAAGGACTAGACTAATGGCTAGAAAAAAGAAAAAGAAAATAGATATGCAAGAATTTAAGATTAATGAAATAAATGAAGCTATCAGATTTGTAAACGATATGGCAGAAGATACAGAATGTGGTGGCTTTGATGACCATGTAAAACAATCAATACTACATCATGTAAAAGAGTTCAAAGAAATAACTCCTGATGATAGTCATCATGACGAACATTCAGCAGATAGGGTAAACTTTGTTATCGAAGCAATAGCCGAAGAATTTGGAGAAGATTTTGCAAGAAAAGATACTGATGTACATTGGGATTATGTGCTATATAACCTAGTAGAAAAATCAGCATGGTCTAATATTGTTGCTGATGTATTTGTATCTAAGATAAAATTCTTACAAGAAAAAATTGAAGAAATAAAAGAAAAGACTAAAGTACTTAACAGTATGCCTGATGATGTTTTTCAACATTTTAAGTATGTTAATATCAACGATATTAAAGCGTTAAGAAACGATATGATGAGCATAGTAAATAAGTACAAAGCTAAAACTTCTAAAAAATCTAATTGGACTGGTAAAGATTTTAAGGGAGACTACAACGATTACTATAAAGGAAAATTTTATAATGGATAGACAAACTTGGAAAAAATGGGAAAGAACTTGGGCTGAACTATTACCCCAAAGAAGTGGTAATACTAGCGAAAGAATACCTGTTACAGGTAGAAACGATATGAAAACACCTGATATATCTCATCATGATTTTGCAGTAGAGTGCAAGGTAGGTAAGGTACTATCAGCTAGACAAGTAAAAGGTATTAGGCAAGCTAGAGCAAGTGCAGAAGCTAGTAAGACGCTACCAAAAAAACTACCAATAGTAGTTCAAAGTCATAAGATAGAAGGCGAAAGAGATATGTTACACGCAGTAACTATGCCCTTTGAAGCATGGCAAAAAATGGCTAGGGTATACTTAGATAATACTGAAAGAGTACAAGCACCAAAGTTAGATATATAATATGCCACTATATGAATATATATGTACAAATAAAAATTGCGAAACTAAAGTATTTGATGTCCTATCTTCATTCCAACTCAAAGAAACAAAGCCCGAAAGATGTCCGACCTGTAAAAACAAGACAGAAATAAAAAAGGATTTCTATCAAAATACTTTCAAGATGTAAATGTATGGGGATTAGTCTAAACAAACTAACTCTGACTGTTTAATTAAAAAATTCTAATTCCCATACTACTTTACTTTTTTTTCAGAATTAGTCCTATTTCGGTATGGACAATCCCAAAAATTAAAATTTAGAATGTCTCACAGGCTCATAGACGAGACTTTTTACTTAAAAGGGTATCTGAGTACCATTCTTTAAATAAGCTACCCTATTTGGTTTTTGATTGGCATCTCAGAAAGGACTTCCTAGAGTAGCTTATTCAGTTTTAGTAATAAAGGAGATAAGTATCCTTAAAAATATAATAGCACAATATCCAGCTATTGTGTTGCTGGTTCTAGTAACAATACTTCTGTATTATTATTTACATTCCAAATTTGTGCTTTAGTAGTACTTGCTACTGTAAATTCTTTAGTTGAAAAATTTTGGTCATGTCCTGTAACCGAGTACTGTAAAGTAAGTAATCCAATATCAGCTTGTCTAATTACACAAGTACCACCTTTAGATACTATATTAGATAAAACTAACTTATTTATCTTTGCGTTAGTGCTAGTCAAACTACCTGTGTCTAGCCAAATTCGGTCATAAGTGCCACCTTGAGTTTTCAATTCTCTAGCCATAAAATTACCACCACTAATTCGTAAGTCTCTTTGGGTAGTTATAGTTTGGGCGATACTTTGTCCATCTGAAATATTATGTTGTATTACTACCTTGTGTGCATTTATGTCTGATAGTGTAAGAGTTTTACAAGTATTCCTTTCAAATAGTAGTTCGCCTATCTCTAATCTGGCGTTTTGACCAGACTTTCCTTCGATTAAAATAGCTTCAGCTTTTCCACTAGGCAAGGTACTCCCTGTGTAAGAGTTAATACTTACATCAGTTATAGATATTTCTTCTACTGGGGTAGTACCTAAAACTATTCTTAATGTATTATCATCAGGGTTATCTTTTCTCCAAGCTAACTCTTTTTCAAGCTCCTCGCTAGGAAATTCGCTTGGAGCAGCGTAAATGCCCGGCGAACCATTTGCAAAACTTCTTTCTACTACTATCTCATTTACTGCAACTGCTGTAGTAGCAGTACCACCAGCTATAAGTAGACCTGCAGCCATCTGTGGATTAAAACCTAGTTTAAGAAGAAGATTATATGGGCTAGCTACAACTTGGAAAAATCTATGCCATTTCTTACTTTCATTATCTAAGTAATCTACCTTAGCCATTACATAGTCTCTTATAATAAGACCTTTTTTATAAGCTTGTATAGATAAGAGTAAAGGAGATTTAATAACAGTAACTATCATTCTTCCAAATGCTTTTATAATTTCAAAAAAGAACCTACCAAAACCTTTTACAACCTTAACAGGTATTCCTAGTATTCCTTTTATTACTTTAATTATCTTTTTCATTTTGAATATATTTCACCTATTATAAGTATACCAGCCACACACGCACTCAATAAAACTGTACTAACAACTATCTTTGCTTTGTACTTTTTTCTTAAGTCTACCACATTATAGTTTTTGTTTTTTTTCATTCTTCTTCTAATATTTTCATACCTAGTGCTATAATGCCACCTATCGTTGCCGTGCTAACTTCTGGTATACCCTCTATTAACCCAACTACTGCTAGTATACCTAATACTATTATAGCTAAAAATATTTGTGGTCTAAATTTTCCTATCATTTTTTCTTTTTATGCCTTCTTGCAAAAGCTCTAGCAGACTCTGGGCTTCTAAAACCCCATGCCCTTAAAGCTAATGCTTTCCTAGTTGGTCTACCTTTACTATCTTTCATCGGACCTTTCATACCTCCAAACCTTGCAGCAAAGCTAACTCGTCTTGGTGATGTACCTTTTTTCAATGGTCTCTTAAGGTTAGCACCTTCGGTTCTTTTAAAATATTTACGACCTGCTTCGTTTAAGCCACCTTTAGGATTTTGGTATTTCTTTTTAGGCATACTTTATTTCCTTTTTTTTGCAGTTTTAGCAGAACGCTTAAAAGCTTTAGCAGTAGGTGCTCCCTTACTACCGGGCTTTCTCATTCTTTCTCCAGAACCAGCTTTTATTCTTTTTCTTTTAGCGTGTATGTTTGCATACAAACCTTTTTTACTTTTTCCTTTTGCCATTTACATTTCCTAGTATACCTAGATAGTTTTTACCACCTAACTCAGACCATTCAGTAGTAGTTATTTTTCCGTCTTTAGTTATTTCTTCAAATTTATCTGCTATTCTTTGCAGTTCTTGTTTAGAATTAACATTGTCTAATACCTTTATAAAAAATTTAATAATATTTTTATATGGTTGTGGTATTAATGGCATTAATGATGTAAATAATTTCATCATTATTCCTTTTCTTCGGTAGTTTCTTCAGTAGTTTCTTCTACCTTAGCTTCAACTTCCTCTTTTTTAGGTCGCCCAGCTTTTTTCTTAGGTTCTTCTTCAAAAGTCATTTTCATTACTTTCTCCTTTTTTTCATTTTATTTTTACCCATAGCACCCATCATTCCATTCTTTTTCTTTTTAGGTCTACCTACTTTAGACCCATAAGTACCTTTACCTCTTGGCATTTTTTGCCTCCTTTTTTTGTTTTAATTGTTTTATTATAGTATTAGCTTGTAATACTTGCATTTCTAATTCCATTATTTTATTATTTCTAATAGTTAATAATGTAGTTAAATTATTTATTTGTTCTTTTAGCTGTTCACTCATTTAACCTCTCTTTATAACTCAGCTTCTATTCTTGGCAAACCAACTTCGTCTGCCATTTCATTATATCTGTTTAAACTAACAGTATCTAATGACCAATCAGTATCGTATGTAAAATAACCAGAAAAAAACGCAGTTGGAGCAGTTACACCTGTAACTACTTCGTGTGTACTGTCAGTCATATCTTGGTCGTATGTCTGACCATTATTATAAGTAGAACCATCAGAACCTAAATTTACTACATTGTCATCATCAAGAACTGTTATTACTAAATTGTCTGATTTTCTTTTTATTATTTTAGCCATACTAACCACCCATTTCCAAAAGAATGTAGTAAGGATGTCGGCTATCGTAATCAGTAC